>Ga0208162_1000491_pt1 | contig 22956 bp, 35 predicted proteins | sample CB_VirMetaG_4_FD_184539 | JGI IMG/M metagenome (GOLD analysis project Ga0208162, IMG submission 184539) | Freshwater to marine saline gradient viral communities from Chesapeake Bay - CB_1508_1M Viral MetaG (SPAdes) (version 4) | ecosystem: Environmental > Aquatic > Marine > Coastal | place: USA... | reverse complement strand
TTAGAGAAAAAGATAATGGGGGCTTAATCTTTTTAAACTGTGTTCCTAATAGGTTTTTTGCAATAAATGTTAATCAAGTTACTCCAGAGATGAAAAAAGACTCAGTTAGAGAGCAATTTTATGAGATACCACTAAAAACAATTAATCCTAGAGAAGTTAATGTATTAGATACTAATTATTGTGATTGTTTAGAGAATCATTTACCAATTATGAAAAGAAGTGGTGGCAGAATGGCTTTTGGACAAAAAGATTACAACATAAGGGGGGCTAATGGAATATGCTGCTGATGATATAAATTATGGGTATATGAGCATTCTTATGCAGATTAATTCAGAATATACTTTAATTGACAAGATACAGAACATAAGAGAAATAGATGGAAGTATAGAGCATCCAATCTTTGGTACAAATAAAGGTGGTGTCACTTTTACTTTATTTCTTAGGGGTTTTTATACAGTTTTTGAAGCAGTTATGAACTTTGGAAATAGATTTGATGTCTATGTAGTTAATGAGTCAGGTAATACAACTATGATTGATGAGGATTTAGACCATTTAATTTCTTTGTTGCATATACTTTATATAAACAAGAAAGCAGAGGAGGATGAATTGCTTAACAGGGCTTTAAATCCACACACTTACAGAAAAGTTGCAAAAAAGATGTTCTATAATGAAGATCCCCCATTTTAAAAAAGGTTTAAAAGTACAATTTGTAGAAGCTGCAACAGATTTTATTGATCCACCAACACAAGACATTCTATGGAGATATGGTAAGATTCTATTTCAAGTTAAGTCTGAGCATGGTGCTATTTCTTACTACATAGAAGAAAATAAAAAGAAAGTAAAAGTTTCAAGATATTTGATTTTTCCTGTAAATTAGTACTATGGCAGACAATGGATTTACTCAGAAAGAGATGCTTCAATTAGTGCTAAATAAATTAGATGATCTAGAAGATAAACTAGAAAACAAATTGGACAAGTCAGAGTTCTATAAGGTTTTAGGAATAGTAGCTACTTTTATATTAGTTATTGGCTCTTTAATGATGTAATGAAAGCAACAGTTAATCTAAATCAAGTGTTACAAGGTGGATTAGCTGCTCTTGTTGCTTGGTTGTTTCAAACAGTTAACCAGTTACAATCACAAGTAGCTGTGTATATGGTGCAAATAGAAAAATTAGAGGAAAGTATTATAGGTTTAGCCATGAGAGAAAGAGAGCTAAATTCTGCTCTAACAGATGTTTTAATTAAACTTGGTGGCTAATGATAGAGTTTTTAATAGTGATGTGGTTAAGTGTTAAAAAAAGTAAAAGATAATTTAGGTTTAGTAGTAACAGGTATAGCTCTAATGAGTTCTGTTGGTGCAGGTATTCAATCCCTTAATGCTGTTTTAACTACTCTAACAGGCATTGATGACAGGATGAATAGTATTGAGTATGAGTTTACTGCTTTAAAAGAAAGCACAATGGTTTCTAATGATATTGCTGTTCTTTATGAAAAGATTAATGATTTAGAGATGGCAGCTGCTAATTTAGGAAGAGCTAATGAGCAAATTGCTTATCTACAATCAGAAATAAGTAGTATAAGACAAGATGTTATGGATAGTGGTTGGGATCTAGAACAGAAATATATCCCAGAGAAGTGGGAATGGACTGATTTAAACAGTAAAGCTATTAGACTTGAAACTCAGATACAGGGATTAGAACAAAGAATGTGGGAACTAGATACACTTGATGACAGAATTACTTGGCTTGAAAGCAATAGATGAGTTGTAAATGCACAATACTTTGCTGTGGTTGTTCTTTGCATTGTAAAAATAAATAATATTTAAGTTATACTGCTTTTATGGATTATATAGATGATATGTCTTTAGCTCTACCTAATCAACAACAGGTAGGGGAATCTAATGTAGATTTTAAGAGGTTTCAATACTATTTGGGCTTAGGTGCATCAAGATCCTATGAGAAAGTTTCCAATAATTTCACTATTACAGATAGAAGAGTAAAGCAAATAGCTGTTAAACATCAATGGCAAGATAGAATTAAAGCTATTAATAGAATGCTAAATGAGCAGATAATTAATGAAGTTTTAGCTCAAGTTGGAGAAACTGCAAGAGATTTAGCTGATGAACTTAAACCACTTGTATTTAAGATAATTAATGAAATAAATGAAAGGGATTTAGCTTCAATGAATCCTACAGAACTTAAAGGAATATTAGATGTTTGCTACAAGATGGTTAGTCAGATTTATGGCTTAGGAAGTCCACAAGTACAAGTAACACAGGTTGAATATCCACAGATTAAGTTTAAGTGGGATTGGGAGCAGGATGATGACTCAGACTATTGAGGCAACTCCACCTGATCTACATTCTGGACAAATAGAAGTAATACAGGCATTAGAAGAGAAAAGATTTATTATTGCTGTTTGTGGCAGGAGGTGGGGTAAAACTACTTTATCTTTAGTTGCTGCAGTAGATCAAGCTCTAAAAGGACTTAAAGTATGGGTTATCTTTCCTGTATATCCACAGGCTTTAGAAAGTTGGTTAAATCTTAAAAGTTTAGTTAGACAACTACCAGAAGAATATGCAGAAGTTAGAGAAGTAGAGAAAAGAATAGTTTTAAAGAATGGTGGATCTATACAGATTAAATCAGCTAACAAGCCAGAAACTCTTAGGGGTGCAGGTGGTATTAGCTTAATTATCTTTGATGAGGTTGCTTATCAAGACAAAGAAACTTGGGAAACAGTTAGACCAATATTATCTGATAGCTTAGGGAAAGCCTTATTTATCTCTACTCCTAATGGTATGAACTGGTTTTATGAGTTATTTGATAATGCTAAAAGGAGAAAAGATTGGGCAGTCTTTCATTATCCTACTGAGAACAGTCCTAGAATTAATAAAGATGAGTTAGCACAAGCCAAAGAAGAATTAGGCTCTTTAGTTTATGCACAAGAGTTCCTAGCAGAGTTTACAGAGGTAGGACACATGTTTAAGAGAGAGTGGTTTGCTTATTATGATGTCATTGCAGGGGAAGATCCAGAGTATGTATTTGAAGATGAGATAGTTAAACATAGTGAACTAAGTATCTTTGGCACAATGGATACAGCTTTAAGTATTAAGGAAACAGCAGATTATTCTGTAATAATGGCAGTAGGAACAACTCCTAGTGGTAAGCTTTTAGTATTGGATATATTCAGAGATAGACTAGAAGCTCCAGAGCTACTACCTAAAATAGAATCAATGATTAGTAAATGGAACATGGCTTGGCTAGGTGTAGAGGACTCTAGTTTTGGTTTGGGTATTATTCAGATGGCTAGGAGGCAGGGTTTGCCTATTAAGAACTTAAAAGCAGATAAGTCTAAGACTGCAAGAGCAGTTCCTGCAGCAGCAGGTTGTGAAAATGGAACTATCTACTTTTTGAAAAATGCTAAATGGTTAGTAGAATTTGAAAGAGAATTAACTAGCTTTCCATCAAGTGGATCTCATGATGATCAGGTGGATGCTCTAGCTTATGCAGCTAGATTTGGTATAGTTAGAAAAACAACTTGGAGTGTAACTTAATTGGGAATAGCAGACAATATTAGAGGCTTTTTTAGTCAACAGGAAGTCAATACAGAAAAGAAAACATTTAACAACTTTCCAACATCTCAAGTAGTATTTCCTTTTAATACTGATGCAGGTTTCTTCAGTGGCACTAATCAGATGAGTCCAGAGGGCAACTCAGCAGCATTAGCCTGTTTAAATGTTCTTGGTACAGCATTTAGTGAGCCACCACTTAAAGTTTATTTAAAGACACAAGAGGGAGAAGAGTATGTAGAGAATCATCCTGCTGCAATGCTTTTAGAAAATCCTAATCCAAATATGACTGCTAACTTAATGAATAACTATATTGTTACTTCTGTAGCTGTGTATGGGGATGCTTTTATCTTAAAACTAAGGAATGATGCAGGTGCAGTTGTACAGCTTATCCCTTTACTACCAGAGATGGTTGAGGTTAAAGGTAATGATGAGAAGTTAATTACTAAGTATCAATATAAACAAAAAGGCAACACTTTAGACATAATGCCAGAGGATATGATACATCTTAGAGAGAGAATAGATCCTAGAAACCACAGAAGAGGATTAGCTCCACTTAGATCAGTTATGGTTGAGATTTTAGGAGATGCTGCTGCTTCTCAGATGGGTGCAGCATTAGTTAAGAATACAGGTGTGCCTAGTGTTGTTATAAGTCCAAAGAATGATTTATCAATGACAAGTGATGAGGCAGAGAATATAGCTGAGGTATTTGGTAGAAGATTTGGTGGAGAGAACAGAGGCAGACCATTAGTTATCTCTGGTGGGGAAGTAGATATTCAAACTCTTTCTTTTACTCCTAAAGATTTAGAACTAGGGAAACTTAGATATATTAATGAAGAGAGAATATCTGCTGTGTTAGGTGTTCCTGCAATCTTAGCAGGACTAGGAGCAGGACTAGAGAGAGCAACATATTCTAATGCTAAAGAATTAAGAGAGTTTTTTACTGAGCAGAAGTTAATCCCAATGTGGAATCACTTTGCTAATGAGTTCACTAAACAACTTTTATTAGAGGATTTTGAGAATAATCCTGCATACTGTTTTAAGTATGATTTATCTGATGTCAGGGCTTTAAGTCAGGATGAAGATGCAACAATGGTTAGAATAGTACAGGGTTACAATGCAGGGTTTATAACTGTTAATGAAGCAAGACAAGCTAATCAGTTACCTCCTTTAGACAATGGAGATTATTTTGTAAGAAATATGACTGTTGCAGAAGTACCTGTAGATGGATCAGAAGTAACAATGTATCATGCTCCTTTAGAATATGCAGCTGATGAAACAGTTGAGGAAAAAGGTAAAGATGCTCATATCATAACCTCAGATGGAGAAAGAGTGCATACCTCTTGGCTAGAAAAAGATGAAGAGGATGAAGAGAAATCTATAGAAACTAAGGTAGATAATGTTCCAACCTACATACAGAAAAATGCACAAAGAGGTTTAGATCTACTTGAATTTGCAGGAGATGGCTTAACTGATAAAACCAAGAGAGAGGCTAGGGCTATGGCTAATGGCACTATCTCAGATAGTAAAGTAGTCAGAATGGCAGCTTGGTTTAGTAGGCATGAGGGAGATTTAGACTCTGAGGATGCCAATGCTTATCTTTCAGGAGATAGAGAGAATCCAACTAAAGGGCAAGTAGCTTGGTTGTTATGGGGTGGAGATATCTCTAAGAGCAACAAGATGAGGGCTTATAACTGGGCAACTAAAGAAGCTGAAAAGGTTAAAGAAGAAAAATCAGAGAAGTTTGATCTATATGGTTGGGAAGAGCCAACAACTAAGTTTATTGGTTTACCTACTGTAAAAGCTATGAAAACAGATGAAGAGAAAGCTGCTTACTGGAAGTCTATAGATAGCCTAAGACAAAAATGGGAAGATACTTTCCAAACTGTATATGCTAAAGAACTTAACAGACAAAGAAGAGCAATCTCTAAAGCTATTGCAGGTAGTTCAACATTAGATGCTATGCAAACAAATATAGATATAGTTATTGAAGATACTAAGTTTGATAAAGAGTTATTACCATTGTTCTATTCACTAACAGATGATTTCTCAGTTAGAACTTATGATAATCTCTTTCCTAAGAATGATGCTTTCAAAGCAGCAGATCCAGTTGATTTAGGTGTAACTGTTACAGAGGAACAAGCTATAAGAACAGTATTTGATACCTTAGCTGAGTTACTTCCTGCAGGTAGAACACTTAAAAAGATTGTTAATGATGGTTTTTATAGAGGACAAAGAGAAGTTCCACCTGCTGTTGGCTCAGTATTTCAAGATGGGCAATCAGCTAGTTTCTTACAAGAGAATGCAAAGTCTGTAATGAAAGACTTAAATGATACAACAAAGAAAAGAGTATCTACCATAGTTGCTAAAGCACTAAAAGAATTTGAGGATTTAGGAATAGTTAATCCTGTTGCAGGTACACCAGAGGGAGATAAATTCTTTAATCAATTAGCTAAAAACATAAATACAGTTCTAGGTGGGCAATCACTAAACAGAGCTAAGACTATTGCAAGAACAGAGGTTGTTAAGGCTAGTTCTTGGAGTCAGCAAAGAGCTGCTAAGTCCACAGGTAAAAGGTTAGAAAAAGAGTGGGTATCACAAAGAGATGGTGTTGTTAGAGAGGCTCATTTTATATTAGACAATCAAAGAGTTCCTGCTGATAGCTTTTATCTGTATAATGGAATCAAGTTAGATTTTCCTGCAGATCCTAAAGCTCCTGCAGCTTTGACTGTGAATTGCAGGTGTACAGAAGCATATATTGAGGTAATTGATGAGTGAAGAGTTAAAAAGACCAGATAATCTTTCTTTTAAGAATGCTCCTATTGAGCTAAAAGAAGATGGAGATACAAGATACATAGAGGCAGTTTTTTCATTATTTGACACTATAGATAGTGATAATGATGTAACCAAAGCTAACTCATTAAGATCAGGCTACACAGGGAACAAAGTTCCTTTAGTGTGGAATCATGATTGGAGTAAAGTTATTGGTAGAGGCATCATAGAAACAGATAATCAAAAAGCTGTGTTTAAAGGTTATTTCCTTAATACAGAAGCAGGCAAAGAGGCTTATGAAACTGTAAAGGCTATGCAAGATATGCAACAGTTCAGTTATGGCTTTCAAGTGCTTAAATCATCTAAAGGAACACACATTGACTCTAAAGGAGAGGAAGTTCCTGTAAGAGTGCTAGAAGATGTTAAAGTCTGGGAAGTTTCTCCAGTACTTGTAGGAGCACAACAAAACAGCTTTGTACAAGCTCTTAAATCAGGTTTACAAACTTATGATGATGTAGATACAGAGTTTGAGGAAGTAAAAGAGGAAGAATCTAAGTATGGAAAATGTACTTATGAAAAAGATGGCAAGTGTGCCAAAGAAAAAGATTTAAAGATTTCAAGTGCTACTGATGCAAGTATCAGTTCATCCCAACAGGGTATGAGGCTTGGAGAACATGCTGTAGCTTCTCTTGAGGAGTTAAAGGCATTCACAGAGAGAATAGAGGATCTAGCTTCTCTAAGAAACTCTGAAAAAAAGACACTTAGCTCAAAATCTACAGAGCTTATAGCTAAATATCTACAAGGTGTTAGTTCAATCTATAATAGGTTGGATGATGCTCTTGCTGATTATGGTTATGATCCTGTTAAAGATAATGAGTTATTTCTAGAAGTTCAACAGAACTTAATGGAAAATAATTAATAAGGAGAAAGATATAATGGCAACATTAAAAGAACTTAGAGTTGAAAAAGCTCAGAAGTCAGAAGATTTAGCTAAAATATTTGACTCTGTAAAAGATATGTCTGAACTTTCCTCAGATCAAAAAGAGGAAATCAAGAGAAGAAATCAAGAGTTAGCAGAACTTGGAGATTCAATTACTGAATTACAAGATCTAGAGGGAATGAAATCCCAAAACTCTGATATGATGGAAGCTTCTAAAAAAGTTTCTGGAATGCCTGTTTATGGAGAGCCAGAAGTAGAAGAAGCAAAATCTCTTGGGGCACAATTTATAGATTCAGATGCTTATAAATCTTTTGTTGATCATGGTATTAAGAATGTTCCTTTTGAAGCAAAAACTGATGTAACAACCTCAGTTTGGACTAGAGATACAGTCTATCAGCAAGTTATTCCTGCTATAGAGCCTAATCCTAATCCTGCTTTGGACTTGGTAGATTCTATCAATACAGATCAAACAACATATTATTTCTTGCAAGAAACAGCAACCAACAATGCAGCAGAAACTGCAGAAGCTGGTGCTGCTCCAGAAGATGCTTTCAGCTATTCAGCTGTAACAGCTCCTGTAAGAAAATTCATCACAACTTTGCCTATCACAGCAGAGTTGCTTGAAGATCAAGCAGGTGCAAGAGCATATTTTGATGGCAGACTTGCAAATCATGTAATGCAAAGATTAGAAAAACAATTCCTAATTGGTGGTGGAGTAGCTCCAGATGTTAAAGGACTTACTCAACAAACAGGAATCAACACAATCACTTACACAGCAGGGGCTTTCCCTGATACTGCAGGTGGTAAGTTAAGAACAATTCTTGATGGTATCAAAGATGTAGAAATCAATGGAGAATTAGCTCCAGATGCTGTTTTGATGAGTCCTGCTGCTTACAATGCTTTAGTAAGTCAAGTTGATGGAAACAATAACTTCATGTTAGGTGCTTCTGCTTTGGCAGGATCTCCAACTATTTGGGGTTTACCTGTTGTTAAATCATCACAAATTGGTGGTGCTGTATCTACAACTATTGATGTAGTTGTTGGTAAATTTGGTGGCTCTTTAGCAGTTAACCATGTATTTAGAAGAGGAATGGAATTACAGATTTCAGACTCAGCTAAAGATGGAGATTTTGGTAAAGATATACTTACAGTAAAGGCTTCCTTAAGGTATGCTCTTGCTGTGTATAAACCACAAGCATTCACAAGAATTAATGATATTGAATAATAGTTAATTAATATGGAAAAAATACAGAGCCATAGTTTTGTTCTAAAGAATGAGATTATTGGCTCTGTGTTCCATGAGGAGAACAAAAATATGAAATTTATAGAAAAAGAAGCAGATTTTGTGTGGAAAGATAATGAAACAGGTAAATTTGCTAAAGGTAAGGATTGTCCTTTCCTAAGTGGTGTTCTTGTTGCAAGTATGGGAGATCCTATGCCTGATGTTAAATTAGAAACACCTAAGAAAAAAGCAGCTAAAAAAGTAGAAAATAAAGCTGTTAAACCTAAAGAGGATAAGTAACTAAATGGCTCATACACAGTATGTAGATAAAGATGATGTAAAAACTTGGCTTGGTATTACAGGTACAGGGCAAGATGCTAATCTTGATATTGCTATTGATGCTGCTTGTAGAGCCATTGATGACTTTGTAGGAAGAGAGTTTATACAAAGTGAAACAGTTGAAACTAGATATTATGACTGTGAGTTTATGGATTATGCCTTTATTGATGATATTGCTACAACAACAGGTTTAGTAGTAACAACACTTAATCAAGATGGCACAGATGACCAGACTCTAGTTTTAGACACAGATTATTATTTATATCCACTTAATGCAGACAAACTAACACCAACAATGCCTTTTGATAAAATAGTTATGGCTATAGAGAATGGTGGTAAAATACTACCAACTAGCCATCCTAAAGGCTTAAAAATTACTGCTAAGTTTGGTTTTCCTGATCAACACAATGCAGGAAGCTATATCCCAGAAGCTATAACACAAGCTGCACTAATACAAGCTAGTAGATTTTGGCAAAGAAAAAACAGTCCTATGGGATTTAGTGGTAATCCAGAAACAGGACAAGCTCCAATAATATTTCTTTCTGAGCTTGATCCAGATGTTAAAACTTTATGTAAAAGATTTAAAAAATCAACAATTACTCTTGCATCAGGTAGACCTTATGTTGGCTTAACAGCTATAAACAACAATAGGCTCTATGGTGTATGAAACTAACTTTAAATGGAGCTTTAGACTTATCTAGAGCAATCAATTCACAATCTATTTGGAATAAAAGAAGTAATGATTTCTTTAACAAACTTGCACTAGAACTTAAAGAGGATTCTCTTAATGCTTTAGAAAATCAGCCATCTCCTAGATCACAAGCAGGTAGAGGCAATAAAAACACAGGTAACACTAGGAGAAGTGTGTTTACTGCTAAATTAGGTAACACTAACAGGCTAAGGATGTCTGAGGGCTTTAAATTAGCTTCTAGTAGCCCCACAGCCCCTTTTATACATGGTAAACCAATTTATAGGGGATTTAGTCCAGTAAAGAGAACAAAGCCTTTTTTTCCACCTTATAAAGAGGGATCTAGTCTTGCTAAGTGGGCTAAGAGAGGTACACCTAAACTAAATCCATTCTTAGTTGCTAGAGCCATATCTAAGAGAGGTTTGAAGATGAAGCCTTTTATTGGTGGTGTTGTTTATGAGAAGCAGAAAGAAATAAAAGCAGGTGCAGAAGATATGCTAGAATCTATAGCAAGAGATATAGCTAGGAGTGTTAAGTAATGGCTGCTTTAACAGCAATAAGAGATGGTTTAAAAACAAATTTAGAAACAATATCTGGATTAACTGCTTATGAGTATGTTCCAGACTGGATTGAGCCACCTATAGCATTAGTAGCTCCATTAAATAGTTTAAACTATGATTCAACAATGGCTAGAGGCTCAGATACCTATGAGATACCTATAGTGGTGTATATATCAAGAGTAGATGCTCAGACTGCACAAGATGGTGTAGATGCTTATTTAGCCTCATCTGGGGCAACCTCAGTTAAAGCAGCTATTGAGAGTGATCCAACTTTGGGAGGTGCTGCTATGTCTGTTAGAGTTATAAGTGCAACAGATTATGGAGAGTATGAAGTAACACAGGGAACTAGCTTTCTTGGTGTAACATTCAATATAGAGGTAATAGCATAATGAAAATAAAAATATTAATTGGAAGTAACTATCCAGATAAAGATGGTAGTGAAATAAGGTGTGAAGCAGGAGAAATCTGTGATGTACCAGACAAGATTGCTAAAAGTTTGATAAAGAATAAAGCTGCAGTAAAATTTGATAGTAAAATGGCTAAAGAGGAAGAGGAATAATGCCTACATTTAATCATGGTAAAAATGCTGTTGTACTATTAGATAATACAAATCTATCTACAACTTTAACTGATGCAAGTGTATCTTTAACAGCAGATGTAGCTGAAACTTCAACATTTACAGCAAGTTCTAAAACTTATGTTTCTGGATTAAAAGATGGAACAGCTACTCTTTCAGGTTATTTTGAGAGTTCAAGTCCAGATGCAGATGCAGAGTTTTTATCCCAATTAGGTAGTTCAGGTAGTGCTTTTACTATTGCTCCTATTGGGCATACAAGAGGAAATCCAACTGAGTTTGGTAATGTCATTGAAACTTCTTATGATAGATCAGCAGACATTGGCTCAGTAGTTGCAGTAGCTGTAGCATTTCAATTTGATGGAGATGCACACAATGGAAAGAGCTTACTTGCTCCAACTGCTATAACAAGTTCATCTAATGAAACAGGAGTTGATTATGGAGCAGCAGGTACTAATGGTGGTGCAGGAGTGCTTCATTGTACTGTAAGTAGTGGATCTTTAACATTAGATGTTAAAATACAAACAAGTGCTGATAATGTAACTTTTTCTGATTATATAACTTTTACTCAGGCAACAGGTACAACATCAGAATTAATAACAAGTGATACTAATCCTGCAAGATATGCAAGAGCTGTTCTAACTTTTGGTGGATCAGGTAGCATAACAGCAGCAGTTAGTTTTGCTCAGAAATAAATATAGAGGAGAAAGATAAATGCCAACATTTACACATGGAAAGAATGCAGCATTCAAGATTGATGATTCTGGTGGAACTTTAAGAGATATCTCTGATGTTCTTACTGATGTTTCTATTTCAAGAACTGCTGATGTAGCTGAGGTTTCAGCATTCACAAATAGTTCTAAAGCTTATGTAGCAGGACTAAAGGATGCAACTTTAACAATCTCAGGCTCTTTTGATGCAACTGTTGATGGTTACTTATCTGGAATACTTGGAGCAGAGGGATCTTTTGAGTTCTATCCAATTGGAACTACAGGAGGAAATCCTAAAGCATCAGGGGAAGCAATAATGACTTCTTATGATAGAACACCTGATATAGGTGGAGCTGTTACTTTTACAGCTGCTTTTCAAGTTTCTGGAGATGTAACTGAGGGAACTGCTTAAAATAAACATTAAGTAATTCACAACAGAAAGAGGTTATCATGAAGAGGCTTAAACTAGATGATATATCTAATGCTCCTGCACTTCCTACTAAAGAAATAGAGATTTCACAATGGGATGCAACAGTCATTGTTACAGGCTTAACTAAAGCTGATGCAGTTGAGATTAATAAATTATCAGAGGTTGATGGTGTCAGAGATGAGGTACTCTTTGAAAAGCATCTACTGCTAAAAGGATTAAAAGATCCTGAATTTAATACATTAGATCAAGTAGAAGAGTTTTACTCTAAAGCAACACCAACAATAGTTGATACAGTCCTAGTAGGGATTTACAGGTGCATGGCTTGGACTAAGGAGGATCAGGCTAATATAGCTGATCAGTTTCCAGAATAATACAGAACTAGCTTTTGAATTTAGATTAGCTATGGACTTAGGCATGACTGTTGATACTCTTAGAAAAAGTATGAGTGTTGAAGAATTTGAGTCTTGGAAGTTATACTACATAGATAAGAATAAAAAAGAGCATAAGGCTATGACAGAAGCCAGAGCAAAATCTAAATTGAGGAGATAAAAAGATGGCAAGAACAACTTTAGAAATGTTCATCAAGTTAATTGGTGCAGATAAAGTTGGAAGAGCTTTAGATAGTACATCTAAAAAGATAAAGAATACTCAGAAGCAAGTTGATAAAGGTACTAAAGAAAATGCTAAGTTTGCTGCAGGTATGTCTGGACTTAGTAAAACAGCTATTGTAGGCTCATCATTATTAGCAGTTAAAGCATTAGGAGATTTTTCAATTTCTGCAATTCAAGCTGCATCATCAGCACAAGAAGCTGCAGGAGCTTTTGGAACTACTTTTGGTAATGCCTCTGAAAAGCTCAACCAACAATTAAGTAAAAATGCTAATTTGTTTGGTTTAACATCATCAGAAGCACAACAACTTATCTCAGTCTTTGGCTCAGTTGCTCAAGGTATAGGTTTCACACAAGAAGAGTCAGCAGACTTATCATCAGAACTATTTGATTTAGCAGGAGATATAGCATCATTTAACAACATCACAGCAGGTGCAGCTCCTGTTCTACAGGCTTTTAGATCAGCTTTAGTAGGGGAGAGAGAAGCTCTAAAAACTTATGGTATAGCTATAACAGAAGCTGAGGTACAAACTAAGGCTTTTGAACAAACAGGTAAAGATAGTGCAGATGCTTTAACTAGACAAGAAAAGGCATTAGCTACAACTGCTCTTATATTTGAAAGATCCTCTGTACAGCAAGGTAATGCAGCTAGAGAGGCTTCTGGGTTTGCTGCTCAGATGTTAATAGCTAGATCTGCTACTACAGAATTACAAGAGGAAATAGGAGAAGAATTACTACCTGCTGCAGCTGATTTATTAGGTGTGTTTAATTCACTAAGAGAAACTGCAACACCTGATTTAATTACAAAGTTTGGAAATTTAGGATTAACAATACAAGGAACAGTTGAGGCTTTTGAAAGAGGGAAAGATTCTTTTGATGGTTTTATGGATTTCTTTAGACCAGATGACTATGAAGAGTTTAATAAAGAATTAAGAGAAACAAACAGAATATATACAGATGGCACACTTGGTTTAAGAGGTTTAGGTAGAGAAAGAAGAGCTGATAAGGAAGAAACAGCAGAACTTGTTAAGCAATTATCTAACTATGCTTCTACACAATCAATAATTAATAAGTCTATAGAAAAGAATAGATTTATTGTCAGAAACTTAATACCTCAAAACAAAAAACTTGGAGAATCTTTTAAAAAAGATTTATTACCTACTTTGGACAGAATAGCTAAAATTTATGGAATTATTAATAAAGAAAGTGGAGAAACTGTAGAACAAGATAATGAACTTGAAGAGGCTACCAATGCTGTTGCAGAGGCACAAAGAAAAGAAGCTCTATCTACAGCAGAAGAGGCTTTACAGAAAAAACAACTTCAACAAGAAATAGCAGAGTTAATATTCTTTCAACAACAGGGAAAAGATGTAACAGAAGAACTTGCTCTAGCTCAAGAAAGGTTAAAAGATGTTGAATTTGAACTTACTAGAGAATCAGAAGAGTTAAGAGATGCTAAAAAGAATTTAGCTGAGGTTGAGTCTGAAATGGAAAGTGCAGTAGATGAAAGCAATTCTGCTATTCAAGAGCAAATAGATGCTATTAATGAATTACAAGAAGTTACAGATTTATTTAGTGCAGATGATTTTAAAGAAACTTTAGAGGCTTTAGCAGAGAGTTTAGGAGTTAGTTATTCAAGTATTTTTAATGATATCTATAGTGAATACCTTACTTTATTAGAAAAAGTTAATAATAAGCCTTTATCTGTAATTATAAGTGAACAATTAGATGAGGCAGGAATACCAGAAGATTTTATGATCCCCTCAGCAGATATACAAGAACAAATAGATAAGATTGAGGGTAGAAATAAGAGTCCAATTATAGATTTAATTCCTAGTTCAGGAGCTGGAAGAGGTGGCTTATTTCAGAAAGCTCCATCAACAATAGATACAGGTGGTAGTTTTAGTTTCTTAGGAGAAGATATTGGAGCAGTAACAAGAGCAGTTGCAGAACAAGAAATTAAAGTAACTGTTGATTTAGCTGATAATGCAGAGGACTTCTTACAAGTTACAGAGGAAAGAAAAGCCAGAAAAGGTTATGCAATTAGATAATGAGTGTTCCTTTTGATTCTAATGTTGATTTAACAGTAGAAATTGCTTTTGACTCTAATCCACTAGATAGCACACAAACTTTTACTGATGTTTCTACTTATTTAAGAAGATTTAGTATTACTAGAGGTAGAGCAACTAACCTTTCAGATTTTAACCCTGCATCAGTTACAGTTGTTTTAGATAACTCAGATAACAGGTTTTCTCCTAACCAGACAACTCATTATTATGATGCAGTAAATAACAGATCAAAAATACAACCATTAAAAAGAATAAGGATAAAAGCTGCTTATGGTGGCTCTACATATACTCTTTTTCATGGCTTTGTAGAGAGCTTTCCTGTTAACTATCCTGCACAGGGATCTGATGCAGAAACTAAAATACAATGTGTAGATGCTTTTAAATTGTTTAACAATGCTACTTTAAATGGCTTTGGATGGCAGTTAGGTATCTCTAAACTAGGTACAAACACTAGGCTTACACTTACACAAGCACAAGAATTAAGCTCTGTAAGGGCTAAAAACATACTTGATAGCTTTGGTTATACAAATCAAGCAATATCTACAGGACAACTAGAAGTTCAGGTACAACCAGAAACAGATAGTGTTTTAGCTGCACTTAGAGCTGTAGAACTAGCAGAGAATGGCACATTCTTTATTGCTGCTAATGGAGATGCAACTTTTAGAGATAGAAACTATAGATTAACTAATACAACAACACCAGAAGCAAATTTTGGGCAAGGTGTAGGAGAGCTTAACTATGTTGATATAAAAACTTCTTATGATGATGAAAAGATTATTAATACAGTCCAGAGAACTAGATCAGGTGGAACAACACAGATTGCAGTAAGTGCAGACTCAGTAGATAGGTTTGGATCTAATGTTTTAGTACAGTCAGGTACTTTAAACACACAGGATTCAGATGTTTTATCTATTGCAGAGCAGATAACTGTAGCTAATGACATACCACAAACAATAATTGAGTCTTTGTCTTTTGCTCCTAGAGAAAATGTTAATTTGTGGGCTAAAGCACTAGGATTAGATTTAGGCAGCTTTGTTGAGGCAAGTGTTACCACTACAGCTTCTACAACAGAAACCTATGAACTGTTTATTGAAAGAATAAAACACACAGTAGATGCTAGAAACAAGACTTGGAATTGGCAGATTGGGTTATCTCCTGCTGAAACAGGTGCTTGGATTCTAGGAGTATCAAAACTAGGAATTGATACTAACATCAGTTATACTTAGAAAGAATTAAGGAGATATACATGGCAGCAGGTGCATGGTTTGATTGGACAACAGGAGATCTAGTAACAGAAGCTAGGTTTCAAGACATTCAGGATTCAATAGTTTTTATTTATGATGATGAAACAGCAGCTAATGCAGCTCTAACAAATAAGGTTGAGGGAACTATATTTTATGATAAATCAGTTGATCAGCTAAAAGCATGGAATGGATCAGCTTGGATAGGGGCAGAAGCAGGAGATATTGAGGGAGTAACAGCAGGTAATGGCTTATCTGGTGGAGGAACTTCTGGTACAGTAACACTTAATGTAGATATAAATTCAGAGTCTACAGCTACTCTTGCAGGAGGAGATGAAATCTTGATTGCTGATGTGGATGATTCAAATAACATTAAAAAAACAACAGCACAGGATATAGCTAATCTTGCATCAGCAGGTGTTAGCTTAGGTTTAGTATTGGCATTAAGCTAAGAAAGGAAAGTTATGGCAGATACACTACATTCAGTTCAAGGAGTTCTAGGAACATCAACAGCAGATATTATTGATGCAGTACCTAGTTCAACTACTGAAACTGTAATTGGCATTTTGGTATCTAATGTAAGTGGCTCAAGTTCTGATGTCACTATTGATCTAAGTGTGACTAAGTCAGGTGGAAGTTTGACACATATTCTTAATGATGTTTCACTACCTTTTGGTACAACCATTGAGATCACTACAAAGATAACATTAGAAACAGGAGATATATTACAGGGATTATGCTCTGCAGCTTCTAGTGCAGAATACAATGTATCATTTTTAAGACAAACCTAAAGGATCACTATGACCTACTTAGGTACACAACCAAATGATGTAAAAAAGAATTCAGGTTTATATACACCTAGTGAAATACTTCAATTAGAAAAAGATGGACATTGGGGTGGCTCATTAGAACTTATTGAAGAACAAACTACAAGTGGTGCAGTATCTTTTGTAGATTTTACTGATATAAAAGAAAATGTTTATGATGTACACTATTTAGCTTTTAACAATGTTGGGCAAGATACTAATAATGTAAAACTACAACTACAACTTTATGAAAGTGGGGTGTTAGAAACTGCAAGTGTTTACCAATATGCAAGTCAGTTATGTAGAGCATCTGCATCATTTGTTGAAGTAAAAAGTACAAGTTCAGATTTTATGAGGTTAACAGGTAATAATGGAAATGCTACTGCTTATTCAGATAATGGATATTTTTATGGATATAACTTTGGAAACAGTAGCAAATATAGTTTTATGACATTTCACACTAATAGTAGTGATACTGTGGGAAGTTTAAATGTAGAGTTTGGTGGTAATGCTTTACCACAAGCAAGTGTTGTAGATGGTTTTAGAATTAAAATATCAAGTGGAAATATTCAAACAGGTTCAAACTTTAAACTTTATGGTGTCAAACAATGAGTAACCTAAGATTAATTAATGAAACTGAAGTAACTTCTAGTGTATCTAGTGTTGATATAACAGATGTCTTTTCAGCAGATTTTGATATATATAAAATTACTGCTGAAACTTCATCAAATTCTACTTCTCATTTTGGTGCAAATGCAAGATTAATAAATTCTAGTGGAAGTGTTATTCCAAACTCTATTTATGACAGAGCATTATGGAGAATGAGAATAGACACTACTTTTGGGGAAATTAGATTTCAAAATGATACTAATTTAGAAAGTTTTTTTGGAACACTAGATTTAAATCCAGAAATTGCAACTAATGTAGTGTATGTATTTAATCCATTTTCAAGTTCATCATATACATTTTTTTTAAAACAAGGTATGAGTTTATGGAGTGGTTTTAAAGCTAGTGATAAATATATTGGTGTTGCAAAAACAACAGTTTCTTGTACAGGATATAATGTCTATTCATCAAACTCAAATTTTTTTGAAACAGGTACAGTATTTAGAACTTATGGATTGAGAGTAGATAGCTAATGGCAGGACAATTAATTCAAGTAGCAACAGAAACAGTAACAAGTGCAGTAGCTAGTGTTACCTTAACAGGCATAGATAGTGATGATGTTTACCAACTTGTTACTACTAATGTTGTACCAGTAACAAATGCAGTTTATTTACATATGAGATTTACAGAAAGTGGAACACCAAACACAACTTCAAATTATGATAGAGCAAATAAACAACTATCAGCAGGTAGTTCTTTTGGTAATGCAAGTAACACCAATGAGAATAAAACTGAATTAACTTGGCAACAATCAAACTCAAGTACTTTATCTGTACAAAACAACTTATACATTTTTAATGCAAATAATTCATCAGAATATACTTTTTTCACTTTAGAAAATGTTGGTTGGGAAAATTCAGCAGGGCAGTCTTTTGGTAGAGCAGGTGGTGGTGTATTTACTGTAACATCAGAAGTTGATGGAGTTAATATATTTTTTTCAAGTGGTAACATAGCAAGTGGAACTTTTACATTGTACAGGGTGGTTTAAATGAGTGAATATGGATACATACCAGAAGCACCAGAACAAAGTTTTGGAAATAATAAAGGGATATTTAACCCTAAAGATATTTATGACTTAACAAGATCAGATAAATATACTAACTATGGACAATTAGAATTAATTGAAACTCAAACTGTTAGTTCAGTTGCACAAGTAGATTTTACAAACTTAGGAACTTACAATGTACACTTTATGACCATAAATGATATGGCAATAGCAACAGATAACCAACTTATAGACATTAGATTTTTTGAAAGTGGTGTATTGGAAAGTGGAAGTGTCTATCAATCAGCAGGTGTTTTAGGTGCTTCAACAGGTAGCTTTTCAGAGGAAAGAAGTACATCAGCAACTTTTTACAGGTGGACAGGTGGTATTGGTAATGCAACTAATGAAACAGGTAATGGATATTGTTATTTTTATAATTTAATAGACAGTTCAAAGTACAGTTTTTTAACAAGCCATACTCAATTTCAAAACTCATCTAATGTTTCACACACTTATTTTGGAAGTGGTGTTTTACCACAAGCAAGTGAAGTTAGTGGGATAAGGATATTATCAAATTCTGGAAATATTGATAATGCAGACATATCCCTATATGGCATAAAGGAATATTCATAATGGCTACTAATTTAGAATTTATAAAATCAGATAGTGGAACTTCTGTTAGTTCATTAGTTGTTACAGATTGTTTTAATGCAACTTATGATGTGTATTTAATAACAATAAAATCAGATAGTTCTGCTGATACAGAAATGAGATTTAGATTTTTAGATAGCTCAAATACAGTAATTAATTCTACAAATTATGATTATGCAAGTTTAAATATGTTTAGCAATGATACATTTACAGAAAATAAAAATACAAATCAAACCTTTATAGATAGAATTGTAAGTCCTAGAAGTGCAACAAATGGTAGTGGTAGTGTAAATGTATATGCTTTTAATCCATTTAATAGCTCTAGTTATCAATTTTTAACTTATCAGGGAACTGCACAATCTACAAGTGCAACTATTGGTAGAAAAGGAATTGGTGTTTTAAAAAGTGCAGAACAATGTAATGGATTTGAAATATACCCACAATCAGGAACTTTTGACACAATTAAAGCAAGTGTATATGGAGTTAAAGGATAGATATGGCAGGTAGCTTAATAAAAATAGATGAAGAAATAGTTACATCAGCAGTAGCAAGTGTTGAATTAGGTGGAACTAATTGGGATAGTTCTTATGATGTGTATATGGTTAAGTTGAATAACATTACAGGAAGTGTTGACACAGAGCATTTATTTTTGAGAATTTTAGTTAGTGGTTCACCTGATACATCAGCAAACTATGATAGGGCTAGAAAACAATTAAAAGCAGATACTAGTTTTACAAATAGTTCAAACACAAATGAAACTAAAACTTATATTGGACAACAAATAGGAACTGCAAGTAATTCACAAACAAATGCAGTTATGTACTTGTTTAACTTTAATAATGCTAGTGAGTATAATTTTGCAACATTAGAGGAATTAAGTTGGAGGCAAGCAGGTAACTTACACGGCAATCAAGGTGGTTGGGTACATACAGTTGCACAAGCTTCAAATGGTGTTCAGTTTTATATGGAAGATGGAAACATACTTAGTGGAACATTCACATTATATGGTTTAAAGAAGTAATTAAATAAAGTATGATAAGATAGAAAGGATAATTATGGCAACATTAGAAGAACTAACAGTAGAAGCTACAGCAGAGATAGAAGCTGCTAAGCCAATGTATAAACAAGTTAATAATGAAAGACTTGAATTTACAGAAGCTGATTATGAGCAAGCTATTGTAGATTTAGCTAACAGTAAATATAATGATCAACAATTTGGTTATATACAAGCTAGGCAAGAGGCTTATGGATCTATACAAGATCAACTAGATATGCAATATTGGGATAGTGTTAATGGCACTACTCTTTGGGCAGATCATATAGCACAAGTTAAAGCAGATAATCCAAAACCTGCATAAATTGTCTTAGATAACAACTATCCTATACTTATAGGAGGTTGGCTATGGATTTAGAGCAATTTTCAGAACAACAGGGATATAAACACACAGGGCAATTTTCTCATAGGAATTTCATCCTAAAAGATGAAAAAGCCAAAGAGATTTTCCTTAAAATAGCTAAAGAAGCAGAAGATAAACACATATCTGATACTGTTGCAGCTCAATATTTAGTATTTAATCATAAAGAGTTTGAACATCTTAGTTACAATACAGTAAGAAGATATTTTAAGGATTATAGGTATGGACTCTTTAGATAAGTTTGCACAAACAAGATCCACAAAGCCTACACATAATAAAACTAAAGTTAATCATCCTAAAGGGTTTGAGCCTAGTGTTTACTACTCAGAAAAGACTAAATCAGGAGAGATAGTATCTAAACCACAACCAACTAACAATGTTGATTGGCAGGAGCAATTAGAGTCTTATTTTGGTGTAGATGCAGGTAATTATAGAGTTGTAGAGAATACAGCAGAGATAAGGTTTTGGGATGTCAATGCAGGAATGGGGCAGATAGAAAGGCTCTATTACTTTAAAGCTAAGATTGTATCTAATGAAGTCTATATGCCAGATGAGGACTTTAAGAAGCTTTTACAGTTAGCTAGTAAGAAAAAGCCTTTACCTAAACAAAAAGTAACTAAAAATACTAAAACATTTACAATAGCACTTGCAGATTTTCAGATTGGTAAGGGTGGGACTGAGGAATCTATTGAGAGATTTATGAGCTATATCCCTAAGATAAAAAAGCAGGTTAAAGAGTTACAGAAGCATGAAACAATAGATCAGGTGCTATTTGCAGGGCTTGGGGACTTAGTAGAGGGTTGTAGTGGACATTATGCCATGCAAGAGTTCCAGACTGAGCTAGATGATAGACAACAGCAAAAAGTAGCTAGGAGAATGATTTATACCTTAATAAAAGAGATAATGCCTCTATTTAAAAGAGGATTAGTTGCTTTTGCAGGTGGCAACCATGGAGAAAAAAGGCAGAATGGCAAAGCCTATACTACTTTTGGAGATAATAAAGATGTTATGTTGGCAGAGGAATTACAAGAGATATTTAAAGAAGCTCCTGCATATAAAGATATATTAGATTTTATTATCCCAGAGAATGAACTATCTTTAACTTTTGATGTATCTGGTGTTGTTATTTCTATACTACATGGGCATCAGATGAGATCAGGGGCAAATTCACAGGCTAAATCAAGAAAATGGCTATCAGATCAAGCTTTTGCAAGAAACTCTATTGCTGATTCAGATATTTTATTGCATGGGCATTATCATTATTTCTTAGCTTATGAGAGTTCAGATAGACTAATAGTACAAGCTCCAACACTAGATTCAGGCTCTGAGTGGTTTGAAAACACTAAAGGGGACAAATCTAGGGCAGGAATGTTAACTCTAGTAATTGGAGGAGAAGAAAAATGGGATTATATTAAGGTTATAAGGTAAATATGAATAAAATTAGTAGAGAGCAATGGGGTGCTTATCCACCTAAGAAAAATTACTCTCATAACATAGACATAAAAGGACTTGCAGTTCATTATTCAGCTATTGCAGCTCCTAAAAATGAATTAGAGGAAATTCAACAACTACAAAACATACAAAAATTTCATCAGGTAGATAGAGGATGGAATGATATTGGTTATAGTTTCTTGGTTGGAGATTCAGGTAATCTTTATATTGGCAGGGGTTTTGGTAATAGACCTGCATCACAGGGAACTAATGATGGAAATAAGCAATATTATTCTGTTTGTTGGCTAGGTGGAGTAAATGATAAACCTAGTAGCAAAGCACTAAAAACAATTAAAAATTTATGGAAAGAGATAGGAGGAGAGCTAAAGCCACACAGTTTCTTTAAAGCTACTAAATGCCCAGATGATTTTCTTAGAGATTGGATTACTAATATACAAAAACCTCAGACTGATAACAAAGATAAAGAACATCTTGTATTAGTAGATCCCTTAAAAAAAGATTTAGAAGATATTAAAAATGAGATTAAACATCTAAAAGCAGAAGTAAAAGCTCTTAGAGAAACTTGGATTTTAAAAGGCTTCAAAGCTCAATAGTCAAAAATGAAATTACAATGTAATACCTGTATGGATAAACTAGAATTAATTAATAATGCTTTTGTGTGTATTAATAAACAATGCACACAGTTTAAAAAAGTACAAACAAAGATGAAAGAAGAGGAATAGTATGTCAGATGAGTTAAAAGACTTATTAGAGAGATGTATATGGACTTTTGTAGAGGCAGCAACTTCAGCATTAGTTATAACACCTGCACTAGGTATTGATATTTCAAACTTAGAGATAGCTGCATTATCAGGTGGAGCTGCAGTAATGTCTGTTTTAAAGACCTATGCAAAGAAAAAAGTAAGCTAAACTTAAAGTAGATTGTTATCATTCAATAACTAGAACTTGAAGGATTACTAGCAATAGCATCTTTCAGGATCTGAAAATAAAAAAGAGGAGATTTGTATCTCCTCTTTTTTTGTTTAAAAGATGGCTCTAGTAAGGGCTACATACATATACAAAGGGGAGTATATTTTAATTAATCTACTAGAGCCATTACCAGTATAACTAAGGTATGGAACACAAAATAATTTATATCTGCTTTTTAACTTATTGTCCTAGTAGTTGTTTATAGTGTTCAATACATACAAAATATTTTTCTAGCTCTTAGGAAAAGAATATTTGATTAACAGATCAACAAAGTGGATTAGCTAGACAATC
>Ga0208162_1000490_pt1 | contig 22956 bp, 48 predicted proteins | sample CB_VirMetaG_4_FD_184539 | JGI IMG/M metagenome (GOLD analysis project Ga0208162, IMG submission 184539) | Freshwater to marine saline gradient viral communities from Chesapeake Bay - CB_1508_1M Viral MetaG (SPAdes) (version 4) | ecosystem: Environmental > Aquatic > Marine > Coastal | place: USA... | reverse complement strand
CTAAAAACCTTCATTGGAAACCAACTAGCCATAACTATATCAGTTTTTTCCTTGTTTCGTTTAGAAACAGGTTTACCATCAAAGTATAACAGTTGTTGCCTGTATTGCTGTACTTTTGCATTTGACATACCATCACCGACAGGAAGATGTATACGTTTATCTTCAAATAGGTCTGCCATTGCACCTACACCATACAGAGGGTCATGTTTGTTTTTACCTGTTAAATGACCTTGTACAGTAATACCAGTACGCAATGTAAATTCCTTTATAGCTGCATCTTGACGAATTGCAGTTTGAAATCCGTTTTCTTCTACTATCCAATGTCTAACATCATAATCATGTAACCATTGTGCCATTTGGTCTAGCGCAGCCCTGATACCACCACCACGTTTGTTTTCTAAATCTACTAAATATAATTCACCTCTGTACTGGTCTATACCCCAAAGTACAGATGCTTGGTAACCAGATGATGCAGGGTCAAGTCCAGCAACAAGATACAAGTTTTTATATACTTGTCCTAGTACTAAGTCAGGTCGCATACATTGGTCAATGACATTCATAGTAAAGATTTGTGTACCTTCTACATATGCTTGGTTGTAATAAACCATTTCGAATGTCTGCCTACCACCTGTAGATTCAGCAGAATGCAACCTAGACATTAACCATTTGAAAGAACGTTTGGTAGGCCATAACATACACTCAACGTGTTCTTCTTCTGAATGTTCTGGTATTTCACAATCAAGTTTGTGTGCAGTTTCTACTATGCTTGTAAAGTTATCTGATTCAAGCAAGTGGTTATATAAATCATCAGGGTGCTGTCTTGACCCAATTACAACTACAGCTGTATGTTCCTCTTTACGACTTGATAGTGTAGTAGTCCACCATTGTCTTGTACTTTCTCTAGCACCAGGTTGTTGTGTAGTTTGATGGTCCTCAATGTCGTCTGCAATTATTATGTCACAGTCACGTGATAGAATTTTACCACCCTTACCTACAGCAACCATAGTTGGAGATTTAATACCTGCAACTGTTCTAGTACCTACAGTAAATTGATTTTGTGACCAGTTTTTACCTGACCTGTTATCTGGTTTAAAGTTTTGTCCAGGAGGACAGTATGCTTCTCGTAACTCTTCGTTTGTATCTAGTACATCAAGTACAGCAGATAACGCATTCTTTGCAATATCTTCGTTACCACCTACCCACATAATACGTACATTGGGGTTACGGCATATCTGATATACAGCAAAGTGTATAAGAAGTTCTGTTTTACCGTGTCGTGGGGGTGACAGTATTAATAATTCTTTACCTTCTTCTATAGATTCAATAATGTTATTTATCCAGTTAGTATGAAAAGGCGCGGTTTCATACTTCTTACCTAGTTCGGTACGGAAGTATTTATCGCGGAAGCTTGAAAAATTTTCTAATGCAGCTTTGGCATCTTCGGATAACTCCCAATCTTCTGCTGCTACTGAGTTACGTAAGTCAATCTTGTAGGCAGCGAGCATACGACTGACAGTAGCCGATGTGCAACCAAGGAGGGAAGCTGCCTCAGCTACTGCCATGTCGCCAGTTGCAACTGTTTCAGCTATACCTTCGCTTACGAAAGCTTGGTAATACTGCCCTCTTCTGACGCTAGCGTAGTCGCCCTCGTCAGACTTACGTTCTATATTAATCGGTTTTGCATCAATTTTCTTGTTGTATCTATTAGCTGCTGCCCAGACACGTTTAGAACACTTAGGGGAACAAAATTTCTTTTGTTTACCAGTTAATCTCTTCTTGCAACTTGGTGCATGACATACCACATAATTTGGCATAAATTCTACTTCCTTGTAGATTGTTGTATAGATTGAATTATATGCTATAGTTCAGTTAAATACAAACACTTAAAACAAGTATTTTGTTACAGGTAAAGCGGTGACCGGGACATCAAAAGCTGCTGACAGGTAAAACTGTACACTAGAAAGACAAAGGCAGTACCCAAGGACTAAAGAAAAGTTTAAGTCAGACTCCCCTCCCCCATATGCCCGCTCACGCACAAAAAGACTATAGACATTGGGGTTTTACTGTAGTACAGAATTACCAACATATTTTTTTAGACTTACGTACAATATGTAAAGGACTCAGATTAACATATGTAAGTCAAACAGATATGTAGAAACAATAAATATATTATCCTTCGGAATATATTTACTGTCTACACATACTGTATACAGTATACTGTATAGATATACTTAGGAAATAAGTACATTTGAAATTAAATACAGGGGTATGTCGGTTTAATATATTCCCTTACAGTAATATGAATTATATATCCTTCGAATATAATTCAATTACAGAAAGGAAACATTATGAATTGTTTTGTATGTGAAAGCTTAACTGAACCACAGTTAATAACTACTAATAAATATACTGATGAAACTGTATCAGTATGCCAATCTTGTGCCTATGAGTTAGGTACATATAACCTAGCGAAGCGTTTAGGTTATTGATAAGTTCTGTACTTATCATACAGTATTCTGTAAATCCATCGATTACAGAATACTGTAAGTAAGTATAGTTATATAAAGAAAGGAATGATTATGTCAAATTATAACTGGACTAAACCAAAAGTATGTAAGTATTGTAAATACAATATTGTACATAAAGGCGAAACCTACTGGAAAGCTGGTACAAAGCGAGACAGTCAGGGCGAGCTTATACGCTATCCACTTAACTTACACTACCAATGTGGTGTTGAGTTATATAACAAAGGCGAAAACCTTTGGGAATGGAGCAAGCGTGACTTAAATGGTAATTCTATAAAACAACTTGCTTTAAGTATATTTAAATAAATATCATCTAGTACTGTACCAGTGACAGTACTAGTTGATATGTATATAAAGAAAGGAATATATATGTTAAAGAAATATAAAGAAATAAATGAAATAAGAGTTAATTTTTTAGAAATTAATTGGCGTGCTTATTTGTATTATAGATATGTATATAAATATTTTTGGAAATTAATTGATAGGAAATATAGAAAGGTAAATAATGTTTAGTGTATTTTTATTAGTCTTATTAACTGCAATTAGTTGGTTATTAAGTGGCGTTCTTGTAGATAAATTAAACAAAAAATATTAAATTGGTAATGTATATATCACTCTGTCAGTGCCAATGACTGACAGACTGATATGTATATAAAATATATATATATCGTTGCTATTAAGAATATTATGAAAGGAGTACTAATGGCAAGTAAGTTAAACTATGAAATGGTATGTGGTATCACTGGTGAGCAAATCACTGAGTGGAAAGACGTAACATTTATTACAACATATATCAAAGGGGAAAAGGTAACTATCCCATTGCATATAAATAAATGGGCATTATTGGAACTACATAATGCAAGTCCTACATCTAAGAAATCACGTGAAGAAGCAAACAAATCAGAAGCTGAAAGCGTGTCAGAAGACGTAGCTATTGAGGACGCAGTCCTTGATGTCGAAGTTATGGAAGAAGTAGCACCCTACTAATTTGTAGCTTCTTAGAGCGTGTTAGAAATAGCACGCTTTATAGAAGTTATATATATAACTTCTGTATAATAAATAAAAGAAAGGGGATATCTACAATGGATATTGTCAATATAAAACAGGCACTAGAAACATTAGAGCCACTATTAAATATAACTGATTATGAAATATTAAGACGCCAAGTAGGACAAGGTGTCATATTGTTTCATGAAAATAAATCAGAAGATAACTATAGGGCAGATTTAATGGCATTAGGTATCGATATGAAACTTGATGTAGATTTTGGTGAACCACCATTTTAATTAAAAGTACGTATATATTACAGTCTGTTGTCTGTACTTATGACAGACAACAGTCTGTATACGAAAGGGAATTATGGATACAGAAGATAAATTAAAAGAACTATCTAAAGAACAATTAATTAATATTATTAACTGGACACGAAGAGATTTATATAATGCTGGTATTAATACACAGTTAAATTCATTTGTTCGTGGCTGGTGTCGTATGTTAAAAGAAGCTATTGAATATCAAGTTACAAAAGCTTTTAATACATTAATTAAGGAAGAAGAATAAGATGATATGTACAACACCAAATTGTGGTACAAAAATAAATCCAAAGAACTTTAATGCAATTAAATTTGCTGATGATGGTGAAAAAATGCGTGTTGTTTGCAACTTTCATTATGCAGATTGGAAAGAAAGGAATAAAAATGCCAAACTGGACTGATAATCAGGCCACTATCATTGGTAAAACAGCTGACGTTGAAAAACTTATAGCTGACATTACTAATGAAGATGGAACATATGCATTAACAAATGTATATCCAACACCTACAGAACTAGAAAACATACATCAAGGTTCAAGAAATATTGATGGTGTTAGACACGATGCTTGGTACGAAGACGAAGATGGTGTACGACCATTACTAGATATGTTTAAGCTAGAGCTTGTTGAAAAGTATGGTACATACAAATCAATTGACTGGCAGTATAACAACTGGGGAACTAAATGGGGTGACTGTCAAACTACTATCAAGTGGGATGGCGAAGTTTTATACGTAGGATTTGAGTCTGCTTGGGGAGAACCATTCTTGTTACTACAAGAAATAGCTACCAAGTACAATGTAAATATAAATAATAAATGGGACATTGAATTTGGACAAGATTCTGGACAAACTATATATCCATTTAATAATGGTAAAGAAGTTAAAGCAGAACATATAAAATCTTTACAAGAAAGTAGAGATAAAATAGACAGTATGTTTAAATAAGAAACGCAGCTACTTACATTGCTTGTACCCCTTTGCAAGCCATTAGACCAAAATGTAGGTAGCTTGTAGCACATTACTAAAAGCAATTCACGAGCTTTTAATGTTCCTCGTTAAGAGAACAAGTTGTGTGTTACAAGCTATCTATTAGTAAGAATTGCAGCTGCCCTGTTGCTTAAATGACTGAACATAGATAGCTTAGTACTTATACAAAATCGGTGTTCTAATTGCCCAATAAAGTTATCCGAAGTGTAAGTACTGAGCTATATGATATAGCACTAAAGTAAAAAATATGTAATCTGTCTGCACTATTGACAGACAGATTACATTAACAGAAGGGAAAACTATGTATGATAATGAAGATATAGAAGGTATATCAGCAGAACCATCAATCGACCATTATATTGTTACGTTTATTCAAAGTAAACCAGGCGATAATAAAGGTACGTTTGCAAGAGTTGTTCACGTTGATGCACCAGACCACGTAACAGCTATACAATATGCACAACGTATTGATATGTCTGCTAGAGCAGAAGTAATGACAGACTGGCTACCACCAGATGATATGGCTGAGAAAATACTTGGGCCTAATCCAACTCTTGACGACCTTAGAAAGCTTCATGCAAAATTCATTGACGAAAATATGTTCAAAGCTTTTATGATGGAAGATTATAAAGCTATACAAGTAACTAAAGAATCTGATATTGAAGAAATGAATGAAGAAACTATTAATCTTGTCATCAATAACGTAAGTAATATTGGTGATGAAGCAGAAGAGTTTTTAAGAAAGGAGGGTAATGACACTACCTGAAGGTATGTATGCGGCTACACCACCAGCTGTTAGACGTAGAGGTAAACAACCTAAACTGCTAACAGATGATAAAGTAAAAATATTACTGGCAAGTCCTAATACTTGGTACGTAATAGGCAAGTCAGAAAAATTTATCAGTGGTGTTAAAGCAAACATAGAGTCTATGACTCAATCAAACATATCTCATCTTGCTACTAAAGGTAAGTTTGAGGTACTACAAAGAAAAAACTCTGAAGGAGCTATTGACATTTACTGTCAATGGATACCTACAGAACAAGAAATAATATAGAAAGGAAATAACAATGGATGATTGTTGGAAATTAGTTGCATCTGTACTAGGAAAGTCACGTAGAGTATTACTCTATGGCCCACCAGGTACAGGTAAAACATACAGTGCAGTAAAACAAAGCACACCATTAGATATAAATGGTAATCCAAATATATATCAAATAACAATGACAGAAGATACTGCCGCTGCAAACTTGGAAGGCTTTTATATGCCTAGCAAGGATGGCAGTTTCGAATGGCATGACGGTATTGCAATACAGTCGTGGCGTAATGGAGGTAGATTGGTTATCAACGAGATAGACCACGCTTCCCCAGATGCGATGACATTCTTGCATGCAATTCTTGACGACCAAGACATAGCTATGTTGACATTGAATAATGACAATAAAGAAACAGTACGACCAGCTGAAGGGTTTCAGGTAGTAGCTACTACTAACAGCCCACCATCTTCATTGCCGCCAGCATTGAAAGATAGGTTTCCAGTTAAGATACACGTTGATACTGTACACCCTAAAGCTATGGAGAAGTTTCCGGAAGAATGGCACAAAGTAATTAAGGATACAACATTAGTTGAAGACCCTGAAGAACGTGTGTCGCTTCGTGCTTGGACAGAGTTCTTTGCATTGCAAGACAAAGGTTTCTCACAAGAAACAGCAGCTAAACTTATCTTTGCTGACAAAGCAGATGAGTTAATCGATGCAACTGTATTGGCGAAAGCTGATGCATAAAGCATATCCATATCCAGAAATAGTTACAGGTGACAACTGGCAAGTTAATGAACTAGTACCAGGTGATATTGCATCTACAGATAATCTAAATAAACAGATGACAGTACCACTTGACCAAGCATGTGACAAATGTGGTCTTAATCATAGTCGTATGATACGTAGACACGAGCTAGGTCATGCTAAATGGTCACCTAAAACTATGGGTAAACTAATGCGTGGCACACGTAAAGAAGCAATAGAAGTGTTAGAAGAAATACGAGTTAATTATTTATTGTTTATTAATGGACTTGGTATTAACGAACCTTCTAGTTGTATAGATATTATAAGAATGCAAACTACAAGATTAGTTTATGAAGGTAGTATAACTGAAATTATATTGTATGGTCTAGCTAGCAACTGGGTTACAAATACAATTGATGAAACACATAGATATTATCAAACAGGCGATGAAAACAGAGAGTATCATAAGTACAGTTATGCATCTCGTTTAGACCGATTTAAACGTGGTGAAGAGTATAGAGCATTCAAAGATATAATGGCACACGCTATTACAAACCCTGAGATATCACCAGTAAGACAAGAAGAACTACAATTTGCACTTAATCAAATTGGACATTTTTTCGATAGATTACTTTCTAAAAGTAATAGTTATACGTATTCAGACAAAGTATCTTATAGAAAAGTACAAAAAGTAGCAGAAGGACTATCAACAGTACTTGACATGTTTATGGATAAACCTGATGAAGTTTATGCGCAGCCTAGTGCAGCATCAGGTACTGATGGAACTGAAGGTGAAGAGTCAGAAACAGAAGAAGGTACATCTGGAGGTATAGGTCCTACAGCAAAGGACTTAGAAAAACGTATGCGTAAACAACTAATAGACCAAATGCAGAGCTTTAACAGAAGCTCAGGTATTGGTTATTGGGGTGAAATGACAGTACATAATCCAGTAATGACTGTAAATTTACAGGGCAGATTACAGAACGGAAGACAGTACAGACCTCAAGAGTATGGTTACAATCCTAAATATATACATCGTTATTGTGTAGATAAAAAGATATTTAAACAAAAACAACATGTATTAGGTGGCACAATACTTATTGATGCATCTGGTTCTATGCAGTTTAATGGCTCTGATATCTTAGAAATAATGCAGTTGTTACCTGCTGTTACTATTGCTATGTATAATGGCGTTGGTAATTACGGTGACTTACGTATTATTGCTAAGAATGGTATGCGTGTAAGTGAAGATTACTTAAATGAACATTCAGGTAAAGGTAATATTGTTGATGGCCCTGCTTTGCAGTGGCTTGCATCAATGCCTGAACGTAGAATATGGGTATCAGATATGCATGTATTCGGTGGGTCTGGTAATACAACAGGTTTTAATCTAATAAAGGATGTTATAAATACCTGTACCAGAAACAAAATTATTAATCTAAAAGATATAGAAGAAGTAAAGGAACACGCTTATAAATTAAACGTGTTATAGTGTAAGGAGTAAAGGTCAACAGGCAACTGTGCTTTTGTTTCCTTTCGCAAAAGTTAAGCCTTTACAGTAGCAGAATAGAGTCGGAAGAGAATTCCGGACAGGTAAACATTCAACTTCAACAATCAACCCATAGTGAACACTGCTACACTTACAAATTCATGTAATTCCGCCTTCAGGCTTTACATCAGTTCATCGCTTGCTGGAAACTCCGCGCGCTCTTCACTTCTGTTTAGCCTATCCAGCGGAAATACATTCAGTTAAATACTTGTATAATGAAATACTATGTATATAATGAAAACTATGAATATCGATGAACTTCTATTAGAAGCAGAAACAGGGAAACGTAGTGCGATAGTCGATAGAATTACAGAAGAAGCTAAACCATTTTGGCAGGGCTGTGAAGAACGTGTTATCGCAGGACGACAATTAAAACCATATGTTGTTTCAAGATTATTGAAAGAAAACTTTGGTATTAAAATCAGCGAATCGGCAGTGAGAAATCACTTTCAGAATTTAGCAGATGCTAATGAATAAAAAAGAATTAGATAAACTATTTGCTGAAGCTGAATCGCAAAAAATAACTGAACTTAAAGCTGATAATGTTAGGTTGCTTAAATCATTAGAAAAAGCTAAGAATAAAAAAGCTGATATGATTGAAGCAGTTTATGATGCAGTATCTACTAACTTACGAACTTGGGATAAACCTAAAATTCCTAAGCCAGTACTTCATAAGAAAAATAAAAATGAAGAAATTGCAGTAGCTGTATTATCAGATATTCAGTTAGCAAAAGTAACGCCAGATTATAACACAGAAGTAGCTGAAGAGCGTGTCATTGCATACGCAAATAAGATAGTTGAGTTGACAAATGTACAACGATACTCTCATCCAGTTAATAAATGTGTTGTACTTGCAGCTGGTGATATTGTAGAAGGTGAACTTATATTCCCAGGTCAAACACATCTTATTGATGCTTCGTTATACAACCAAGTAACAATAGATGGACCTAGGATAATGACACAGTTCTTTGACATATTACTAGCAAACTTTGAAGAAGTAGATGTACATTGGGTTATTGGTAATCACGGTTCACTAGGTGGACGTGCTAGAAAAGACTATCATCCTGACAGTAACGCTGACAGAATGTTAGGAAAAATAATGTCAATGACATATGAAAAAGAAAATCGTATCAAGTGGACTATACCTGATAGTACAGGTGATAATCATTGGTTTGACATTGCAGATGTAGGCAAAGGATGTAAGTTCTTTGTATGGCATGGCGATAATGTTAGAGGCCATAGTGGTTTCCCTTGGTATGGTTTTGGTAAGAAACTACTAGGTTGGAAAGCATTAGCATCAAGAGGTTTAATGCCTGATTTTGATTACGCTATTGCTGGACACTTTCATACACCTACAACAATGTATGTTAATGATGTACGTTTATGGGTTAATGGAAGTACAGAAAGCTATAACACATATGCATTAGAGCAGCTAGCAAGCATGGGCAGACCTTGTCAATGGTTGTTATTTGCTAAACCTAATCATGGAGTTACAGCTGAATACCTTGTAAAACTATAGAAAGTATAGTTATAATGTATACTATGGACAATATAAATGTCAAGTCTAAGTGGAAACTTAGTGGTCTTGAGTATAGTGGTCTAGGTGACAAGCCATACTTTATACTTACAGATGACCAAGGTGGCGTTAAATTAGTACCAGTAGAACGTGGTGTAACTAATTTACGTAACTTACTACACTTAGAAGAAGAATAATTTATAAGTCCTTTCGCTGTCCTTCGACACGAAACGACTTATAGAGAAAGGAATGTTATGTCTAATAACGTTGAATTACTATCCCCTTTTCCAGCTGAACTAGTGCGTAAAGCACCAGCAGGTAAGTTTGGGGACTATGTACCACACGCTAATTATGTAGAAAGACTACGTGATAGTGGTGTTGTATACTCTTGGAGTTGTGAACCAGTATATGGTATGCACAATGGAGAGAAAAGAATAGTCGGTGCTAAAGGAACTATAACCATAGAAGGTATGGGTAGTTACGATGGCTTCGGTGATGTTGATACCTTCAAGCTAGGCAATGCCAAGTTTAATGATGGTACTAACTTAAAAGATGCTGAGTCTGATGCATTTAAACGTGCATGCATGAGGTTCGGTTTAGGAGTAGAGCTATGGTCTGGTTCTACACAATCAGAAGAAGAGGCTACTGCTGTAGCACCTGATGGTTACACTCAAGAAATGGCAGATAAAGATGCCAAGGTTGAAGTAACTAAAGCTGATATGCGTAAGAAAGAAAACAAGCCTACTAAAGAAGATATAGCACGTATGGAATCAATTATGGATGACATTTTAAATGCATCCGAGGAAGGAAAATAATGGAATATAAAGTAGGTCAGGTATTAACTGACGATATTATGCCAGAAGATAGCAGTAGAAGATATGACATATTCAAAGATGACTATAAAGATACACTTGATATGTCACCTAACAAATGGGTTGCTATGGATGTAGTTAGCATTGAAGGTTTAGATAAACCAGCATTAAATGCAGCTATAACTAAATACTATGCAAGAGTAAATTCTTGGAACAAAAAGTATGATGGCGAATATGCATTTAGAACCTACAGAGATGGCAAACAATTTGTTGTTTTTGGAAAGCGAGTTATAAATGGAATATAAAATAGGACAGGTATTAACAGAAGTACCTGAATCAACATTTCAAAGAACTGGTAAGAAAGAACCTATCTTTGAGAAAGATAATTATGCCCAACAATTAACAGACAATCCAAACAAATGGGTTGTACTTGATATGGTTGAAGGTAGAAAAGCTACTAAATTACATACAAGATACGTAAGGTATAACAAAAAATATAATTCTAAAGGATTTGAATTTAGAAGAATAATGTTACCTACAGGTCAATTGTTTATGGGTAGATATAATCCAAGTCTTTTATCATGAGTCAGGATATTCAGTTCATAGCTACAACTGTTGCAGGTATAACTGAACATATTCAGGATATTGATGAACGTAAAATAGTTATTGGTAAAGCTAATGATTATGCACGTGTCAAAAATTTCCCAAATGATAAAACATACTGGAGTGATGAACAACTAGATAAATATTTTTCTATGTTAGAAAAATTATCTGGAACTATGGAAGCTAAAATTCCTAGTGCATTAGACCAAATGTCTTTAGATGACAAGGTTGAAACACTCGTGGAAGCAGATATAGTTGAAGACATTACTCCAGACAATAGTAATCCAGAATTATCTGGAGTTGTAGGAGATATAGTAAATAAAATGGAAGAAGCTAAAAGCTATCGTGATGACCTTAAATGTCCATTCTGTGGACAGATGGTCTACGATAATCGTAAAAGCAAAAAGGGTGACAAGTCACCTGACTTCGTTTGTTCTACCAATGACCCTGCTATATGCGGTGGTCATACTGGTAAATGGCGTAAGTCCTGGTGGTTAGATAACTCTGACATACCTGAAGAATGGGGTATCGAACAATTCTAAAGGTGGAAAGGAAATTATGATACCAGAATATTTCAGGGGCGTAAAAATCCCTGCATATATTAAATCAAAAACACAACTCATAGCTTGGGTATTTACCGAGTTTATGGACAGTGACCCAATTAGTAACTGGGAGTTTGTGGCAGAACTACATTGCCACAGGTTCGGTGGAATAATACATAATCTTAGAGCAGAAGGTTATGAAATTACTACCTTGCCTTCTAAGAAGAGAGGTTTAGTACATTACTATTGTACTAAATTACCTTCATCGAAAGCTGCTACCATTAGCTAATGATAGAAGTAATCGTTGGGTGTATTATCCCTTTGGCTCTTACACCCAACTCTTTGACAGAGTATATATCGTGTCGTGATATGCAATATGAAATAAATAATGTTATTGAATGGCACGATACTGTCGATGAATATTTTGCCGAGGAAGACATTCTTAAAGCTTTAAATATAATATACTGCGAAAGCTCAGGAATAGCTGAAGCAGTAGGGGTAAATACAAATGGCTCTAAGGATGTCGGACTCTGGCAATTCAATGACAATACTTGGTCTTGGTTAAAATCTAAATTAGGTATAATGGGTAATAGAACTAATCCACAAGTTGCAACTAAATACGCAGCTTGGTTGGTGTACAACGATGGTTGGCATCATTGGAACAGTAGTAAACATTGTTGGAAAGGAACTAATAATGAATTGTTATATTACAGAAAGGAAACTTAGTGGCATATAAAAACATTAATAAACAATTTAGTAAACAACTAGATGAAGTACTTAACGTAACTTGTACTATATGTGGTAAAGCATATATGACTGATTTTGAATTAGTACAGTACTGCGATAGTTGTATAGCAGATTTAGAAGAAGAAATATCATGAAAGAAAAAATAGATATTACAAAAATAAATATATTTACAAATCCAAAGTTTATGAAAGTATGGGCAAAACAATTTGACCAAGCTTGTGGTAGCGATACTTTTAACGTAGCACCTAATATGATTAAGCTACGTTTTCTTATGGATAAATTTGTAACAGATTACAACTGGCATTTAAGTCAGTTAGAGGAGGAGTAATGGATAAAACCTACAGAATACTCGTAAGGTTTAATGCAAAAGATTGGGATGACGCTGTTAGCGTTGTAGAAAATATGTATATAAAAGATTGGATATCAGAAATGGAGGAGGAGTAATGAATAATTTTACAGATTATTCTACAAAAACAATTGACAATCGTACTGATGTATCAGCAGCTAGAAAGTCTTTTGTCAAATGGAATAAAGAAATGAAAGAACATGCTACTACTATTGATACATTTGGTGGTAAAAGACTATTAGGTACTAATAAAAATGGTACACCTGTATGGATTTCATACAGTATTGATAAAGAAACATTGAACTTAGAAATAAAAACTACGCACGAACTTAGTAGTTTACTAGAAGAAGGTGCAAAGTTATGCCCACGTAGAGTTACATTAGCTACTAATGCACAACTACCTTTAGATATTGAACACGAAATGCGACCAGCTACAAGAGTAGATGCAGGTGAAGTAACTGAAAATACATTACGTTACTTACAAAAGATACTTGATTTACCTAAAGGTGTAGGTTTTGTTGATGGTAAATGTAGTACACAAATGTTTATGTATGTTTCTAATGCAATATATGAAGGTGAAACTATAAAAGAAAAAGGTGTACGTTGGTCAGATATACTACATTCTTGGGACTTTCCTTCAGGTAAATATTTTACAATATATGGATAGTAAACCTACTTATAGACCCTTACCAAAGTATATGACTATAAAAGAAAGTCCTATAGAAGGTTTAGGTTTATTTACCAATAAAGAAATTAAAGTAAAAAATCCTGACGATGCTAGCTCATTAGGTATTACACACGTATTTGTACAAGGTGATACATTTATATATAGAACACCATTAGGTGGTTTTATTAACCATAGTGATACACCTAACTGCGAAGTAATACGTATGGACCAATCACCAGACCAAGGTGTTAATCATCTTTTCCCTTTAAGAACTATTAAAGCAGGAGAAGAAATTACACTTAAATATACTATGTATAATGTCAATGGATAACTTGTCACAAATGCGTGAAGAAGCTCTTAAAAGGGCTGGAGGACGCTGTGAGTGGGCATATTGTAACGATAATAAATGGTTAGAGCTAGCTCATATACAAGGTATAGGTATGGGGGGTAGTAAGTCACGTAAGTTTGATATGAATAATGTGGCTATCTTATGCAAATGGCATCATGACATATATGATGGTAGGCAATCAAGTGGACATAGTAAAGCTATAAGGGACTTATTACAAGGTTTTTTAAGAAGAGAATATAAAGGAAAATAGCTGACGACTATTTATTTTTTTTAAGTTTCCTTAAACCTTCAGATAATTTACCAACTTTTTGTAGGTTCATATAAGCTTTAACACCTTGTTCAACACCATACTTATGCACTTCATCAACAGCTTTTTTCTTTGATGGGTCACTACCAAATTCACCTACAAGTTTCATTGCTTGTTCATAGTCTTTTTGTTGACGAGTATAAGTAGAAAAAGCTTTAGCTCTTAAAGCAGAATGTTGTTTAATACGTTTATTAAGTTCTTGTTTACCAAGACCAGCGTAACCTTGACCTACTTCGTTTTTAGCCATTACTTAGATAATTTAGAACCACGTTTTTTGACATCTCTGTCTTGCCAAACTGGTAATGTAGCTGCTAGTTTTCTACCTGGAGATTGAGGTAAAGTTTTACCACCATCAAGAGCATGAGTATCACCTCTACCTGCAATAGTTCTACGATAATCTGTACGGTCAAGGCTTTTTAATTTATATTTCATTTCTTGAAAACGTTTACTAAATTCTTCAGGTGATGCTTTTTTAGCTGGTTTTGCTTTAGGCATTACTTACTCACTTTCTTAACAGGTTTAGCTAATTGTTTTTTAGCAAACTCTTTAATTACTACTAAAGCTGCAGACGCACCTGATATTGCAGCAAGTTGTACTGCATCAGCATCTACACCTACCAATGGAGCAACTGTTAATGCACCGATAAATGCTTCAACAAATGTCCAAATTGTTTTTTCTAAAATTGCTTTATATTCTGCGTTCATTATTTCTCCAAGTTTTTACTAAGTATAGCACCAATACCTACAGCACCAAGTGTTGTAAGTAATTTGCCTTTACCTTTACCTTTGCCACGTATTTTTTGTAGCTTCATCATACGTTGTGCGTTACGTAAAGCCCTTTGAGATGTTTGCCCAGCAGCTTTAAACTCATCAACGTATTGTTTAAGTTCAGGACTGTCAACTTCTTTTAGACCAGAATACTGTTGTTGTTTAGGAGCATCTGGAGTAACTGAACTAACTTTAGTACCTGAAACTTTTTTGGTTTGAAATTGACCTGTAGGTTTTTGTCCTCTACGTTCTGCTATACGAGCTTTTTGATTGTATGGTGGATAATCATCAAGTGCTTCATCTCCAGGTCTAACATCACCTTTACCAATATCCATACGTTTACGTTTTTCTTGAAATGCTAATGATTCAGAAGGAGTAGGACCTGTTTCTCTAAAATAAAAATCACCTTTCATAGGTTTACCTTTTGAACCTATTTCTGTTGTAGGAAAAGAAGTTTCAGGCATTTTATTTAATTGTATATCGCCAGCTTTAGTAACACCTGTCATAGTTTTGTATGGTTTTTGTGTAATAGGGTCTATCTTACCTTCACGTGCAGCCATAACTTCTTTTAAACTACCAGATGTTTGAGATGTATTATCAACTGCAGCTTCATCAATACCTTTAGGTTGATTTAATTCTCTTTCAATACTAACTGATTTCATACTAGATTTAGATTGAGAGTATTCACCTGATTTTAATTTATTTGTTGGTAATTTTTTAGGATATAAACCTGTTTGAATAATTGATTCAGCAGCTTTAATGCCAGGTCCTTTACCTTTAGGAGTAGTAGGTAATGGTTTAACATCTTCAGCCATTAACTCTAAATTTTCTGGAGTAACTTTACCTTTAAGTCTTGCAGATATTGTTTCTTTTAAATACTGTGTTTCATATGCTTCACCAAAAGTTTCTTTTTTAGCAGCTGTTACTTTTATTGCTTTAGTTAATTCGTTTTGTAAACCTTTGATTTTAGTTTCAGCTTCCATAATTCCAACAGGGTCTGCATTTCTTTGCGCTATATCAAGCTTGTCAATTTCTGCATCTAATGCAGCTTCAATTGCAGACTCATCTGCTAGTTCTGCACCAAGAGCTTTAGTTTGTTCACGTTCAAATGGTATTTCTTCCATTTTTCCTGGCCTACCATATTGTGTAGGGTCTGATATAGGACCAACTGCATAAGAACTTTTAGCGCCAATACGAGTTGCACCAGCTAATTTAAAATCGATATCTTGTCCCATAAATGCTTCTGAACGTTGTTTAGCTAATGGGTCATACTTACCTGGGTCATAATCTTCAGCACCTTTAACATCAGTCATTTCTGAATATTCATCAGGTGTTAAATCTTCATCTGAAAATTTACTACTCTTACTAAAATTAATATTTTTTGGCATTATATAATCCTTTTGCCGTCTAGTTTAGCAGATAAAATCTGAACTTCACCACTTATCTCTTGTAATTTTTCCATTACTTGTTTAGGTTGTATCATATCTGGTGGAGCTGCATTAGAAACTTCAGGTGTAGGTAGCTTACCATCATAGTCTATATATTCTACTTCTACATTTAAACCTGACTCAATAGCTGCTACAACACGTGGATATACAAAAGCATATGCATCACGTGACGCACCAATAAACCCATCTTTTTTAACTATATTACTTTCTTGTGAGTTACCTAGTAAAAGACAACCTGCAGTTTGTTCATCGGTATTACCTGCATGCCATAGTATCCATTCAAATCCAGGTACATCTTTAACCCATATCATACCTTTATGAAATGATGCACCATATCTTGATAGATAACGATTATGAAAGCCTCCTTCAGTACGTAACTCTAGCTTGTAAGTACCAGCAGGTATCCTAGTTTCACCCCAGACTTTAACATCACGTTGTTCATCTTCTAATGTGTAGCAAAGAAATGTACGTTTACCATTGTCAACTTCAAATAATAAACCAGATGTACTATCTTTTTGGCTACTAACTCTTAATACTTCGTATTTCATTTAGCCATTTTTTTAAATGTCTTAGCTAACCTAGCTTGCTTAACTGTTTTAGGGTCATACATGCCAGGATTTTTTAATACTTTAGTAGCATATTCTTGTGCAGTCATACCTCGTTTTTTAGCTTTAGCAGTAAAAGCACCTTTTTTTAAATTAGCTTTTTGTATCCATTTATTATTCTTCATCTGTACTCTCCCACGCTGCACACCAACCATATGGTGCTACGGTTTCGTTAAATTTAATGCAGTAATTATTAGTGTAGTATTCACAATTAGCACAATACTCACCAGTTGTATAAGTTTTATTAACATAAGCTTCTGGTAATGGCATTACTTACCTCTTTTCTTTTTAACAGCACGGCTTTTTTGTACAGCTTTAAGGTCAATATAACGTCCTTCTTTATAAGCTTTAGAAGTACGTTTAATTTCTTTAGCAACTGATGATTTAGAATTTTTTTTATTAGCAAGGTATTTAGCAGGAACACCTTTTTCATAGGGAACTTTACGTTTACTTTTTTTTCTTGGCACTAGATTTACCTTTTTTCTTTATATCATTATCTTGAGAATGCCCACCTTTAATAAAACTATTTACTCTACCCATAGCCCAAGCTGCCATAGAAGCAGATTTAGAACCAGAAGAAAGATAAGCACCTTGACCTCTACGATATACTTGTGCTAATTGACCATATGTGTATTTAGAATTAGCTGCTTTTTTCTGAAGTGTAGATTTTGTTTTAGCATTAATAGGTTTACGTTTTGGTTTACTCTTCTTCGCTGCTGGCATCATATCTCCTTAATTTTTTATTATATTCAATACATCCTAGATTAATACAAATCTTATAAGTTTTAAAGAACTTAAGAGATTTGTGACAAGTAAAACATTTAATACGTTTACTTACCACTTAACCTTGTGTGACCAATACTTAGCAGATAATTTAGATTTAGGTTTACCTTGTGCATTATGTCTAGCGTAATAAGACTTTTTACGTGCTTTATCTTTTTTAGTTTTAGGATTTTTACCAGCACCTTTAACACCTTGTTGTCCAAATCTAATTAATTTGTATGTGTCACCTTCTTTAGCCATAACAACATGTGATTTAGTTTTATGACTAGGTGTACGTTTAGGCTTATTAACACCTTTTAAACCTTCTTTTTGCATTGTGTTTTTAACACGTTCAGGTATTGCCATTGTATCTCCTAGTTTCTCGTTTAACTAAGTATAATGATAGTATATTACTAAAGCTAGTTATTAGTGCAGTTATCACTGCCGTGCTTACAATCACAAATTTGTACAAACGAACCATCTTCTTTTACTTTTACTTTACACATATTTATATTCTAGCCATTTAATTTAAATAGTAATTCAGTAAAGTTACTTTCTAACATATCTAATTCACTATTCATTTCTAGTACCATAGCATCACAAGCGTTCTGATGTGATTTAATTTCTTCTATTGAGTTGAATACCCAACCAAATGCACTAAGCAAAGCTGTTATAACTATTGGTGCTAGTGTTTTTGTGTCTATTTTTATTGTGGACATTGTTCTCCTACATTAATGCAGCGACAATAACACCACCTACTGCTACCAATAATCCTAATACTTTATAAAATTCTGCTTTGTCTAGTTTTGCGTCTAGTTTATTATCGATTTCATCGAGGCGTTTTAATACCATATCTAACATCTCCTTCTGTGTATAACCATTACCGAGATAGTCAGACATTATGGAAGGTCATCTTCCTGGATAGGTGACATCCAATCCCATTCTTTATCCCAAGATTTACGATTATCCCAATCCCATTGACTTAGTTTTTTAAGATAAGATACAATCTCTTTTAAAAAATAACCTAATAAAAATCCAATTATAAAATCCATAGATTGGATTATATCACAAAGATAACTACTTAAATAATACTATAAAAGTTTTTTAGGTCGTCTTTTGAAAATGTGTTTCATCAATGTATTCAAATTATGTGAATAATTAACAATAGAATGACTTTCATCGTAATATTTTGCTATTTTGTCTGTAATTTCAGTATAAGATAAATTAACTGGTTTATTAAAAAGGTAAATTAAGTAAGGCTTGTTTTTTTTAAATTTAACTATTCCTGGTTTAGATATATCTTCTAACATCCAAGCACTATTTAAATTTCTAATCCAATTATAAGGTTTGAATGCACCAGGTACATATTTACAATTTTTTGTTTCAATATCTACAGGTATTGTCATTACTTCTATGTCTTTATTATCTGTTACAAAAGCGTAGGGTGCAATAAATTGTAGATGACATATATTATCACGATAAATAACTTGTGTAGATGAACTTATGTGTTGGTGTATTTGAGGAGTTGATGGAACAGTAGGAGAACTAAAATCATATTTATAATATTCTTTACCTTCCTTATCTATACCAAATTCTATTTCTAAATCAAAACTAAGTTCAACATAATATAATCTTTTATTTGTACTTATAACTGCAGGACATTTTGTTTTATTAAAGTTTGGGTACATTTCAATGTTTTTAAAAAAACCTTTGGGAACATTAGGAGAATTATCAATAATATACTTAACTGTTACTGGTTTTAAATTATTAAATATCATAAATCCACCTTTTTAAAAATATGTTTAAACTAAATCCCAAGTTTGAGTTTCTTCATTCCAAGTATATTCTATTTCATCTGCATCTTCAGGTTCTGATACTGGAGATATCCAATAACCTGTTTCTTCAGAATATATCCAAGAAGGAAAAGGTTTTGCTATAGTAACTTTATTAATATCAGAATGATATTCTTGTAAAGGTCCTATAAAAACATCATTAACCTCATCATAAGTATAACCTATACCTGCAAATGTTCCCCTAAAAGGAGTGTTTCCTAATTTATGAATATTATTGTGTGTATTGTAAGAAGTTCTTTTAACTGTTGCACCTTTTTTGTCTGAATAAAATTCTTCCCAACTACTAAATCCTTCAGGTAAACTATCTAAATCATTTTCATCTTTACCAACAATGACTTCTGTAACTATATTATTTTCATCTAAAACTGCATAGTGTGCCATTATAAACTCCAACTCACATCATCTGCACCACTATCTATTCTAGTGATTTTGTAATCTCCAACAGTTTGAGTATCTACTGTTAATGTTCCTGTAGATATAGTTAATTCTGCAGGGTATTTAAAAATAATATATCCTGAAGCACCTGAACCACCTGCATTATTTTGTGCCATACCACCACCACCACCTGCACCAGTATTAGCTATGCCATCTACACCAGGATTGTTTCCTTTCCACATTCCACCATAATTTGTTGCAGTACCACCTGACCAATGTTTTAAATGATTTGTATTAAGTAAACCACCATAATCAGGAAAAGGACCACTATTTTTTGATATAACATTAGACCCAAAAGCATAAGCATAGAAAACTCCTCCAAAAGTGTCATCTGTATTTAAAGCATTACGAGATAAAGTAAAACCACCTCCACCTCCACCTTCTCCAGACAAACTATTGGTATTAGCTGCAATAGAAGTACCACCATTATTTCCTTGACCTACAGTTCCTGCACCACCTGTTTTAGTACTACTGTGCGTAGCACCTCCACCACCACCTGAACCACCTGCACCACCTGCATAACCATTATAATAATTACCTCTACCACCACCTGAACCACCACCAACAGCAGTATAAGTTCCTCCTTCATAAACACAAGTAGTATCAGTTCCTGCTGTGCCTGAAGCAGCACCAAATGAATAACCTGCAGGTCCACCTGCACCACCTGCACCACCTGCACCTATTGATACAGCGTAACTAGTTCCTAATTTAAAATCTGTTTTATTATTTGTAGCAGTAATAAGTCCACCTGCACCACCATTACCACCTTGTAAATATGAACCACCATGCACCATACCTCCACCACCACCACCTGCACCACCTGCAGAAATCCAATAGTCCATAAGGATAAATTCATCATCACTATATTTATTATTATTTATTAATTCTGTTACTTCTCCAAGTTTGAACACGCCTTTATTAGCGTATGCTCTTTGGTCAGGTGCTGTATCACCTATATATCCAAATGCCATTTAAACTCCTATGTAATTTCTAATATGCCAAGTGTTAATTCCAAGTCGTCATCAGCACTTGCCCAACATCTTAGTACATCACTAGCTTTTAGTACAAGTTTTCCTCCAACAGGATTAACTGCACTATCAGCAGGTACTGATAAAGTTGATACAACTGCTCTTGCTTCAGTACCATCATACAAATCTATATTTACATCTGCTGCGTTAGTACCATCAACATTGGCAACTTGGCAATGAATAACAATAGCAGTAGTGTCTGCAGGACAAGTATAAACAGGGCTATCTACACCATCATCTGCTGTTACTGTAATTGCATCTACTACTCTTTGAAATACTTCTGCCATAATTTTATCTCCAATTAATTAATTAATTATCTCCCATCACTATAGCACGAACACTTGTCTGTGTCACGCTTGTTACTGAAAGACCTTCGTAACTTAATCTTAGTGCATAACTAAGAGTTCCACCACCTGCATCAGGTAATAAATCTATGTCTTCATCTATAGGTCTATTACCAATAGTATCTATGCCTAGACTTCCACCTTCTTTAAGCATAAGAAGCATACTCATGTTATCCTCCCAATGCTAAAACTAAACCTACACTTGCACCTAAATTTAACTGACTTAAATTAACTTGTTTAGCTGTAGTAGTATCATTATCGTAAACTAAAATATAATCATTTTCGTTATCTACTGTAATAGATGTACCATCAGTAGCACCTTCCATCATAGCTGTAGCTGCTGAAGCTGTAATAGCATCTATAGCTGCTTGACCTTCTGTTAAAATACCTGCAACTCTATCATTTTGGTCATTTATGTGTTGTGCTAGTACAGCCATTCTAACTGTAGTACCAATACCGTGTGATATACCTGTATCAGCTGCAGCACCTGCTGCTTCTTGTCTACCATCATAATCTCTTTCAACATTACTAAATGTTGTAGAACCTGATGTATGTGTTTTAACTACTACAATTTCTCTGTTTGATGTACTGTCTGGGTCAATAACTAAATATATCCAAGTATTTTCAGTTCCTAATACAGCTGATGTAATACCATTTGTTCCATCAACAGTTGGTGTAGATGCAACGTCAAATGATGTAGCACCTGCACTAAAATCTGAATTAGCAATAGTAGATTCATAAAAGTTAAATACTTGTGTTGCTCTATCTGCCATTATGCTCCGTATCTCATTATACCCCAAGCAGCAATACCTGGTGTATGTATTGATGTTACTTCTTCAATAGTACCTTGTCTAGTACCACGCACTGTAATAATAGCATACATTGTATCACTTCCAACTACATCATTAGATTGTATTGGATAACTTATTTGCTCTACTACACCACGAATAATTTCTTGTGGTTCAAATATTTCTAATGTTACTGAATCACCTTCTTTAGCACGTAATGCTTTATATAAAGTATTTCCAAGACCTTTAACTTTTAATGGTTTTCTACCAGGTCTTTCTACTCTATCACTAATGTTTATAGGTATTTGTGCTACTACAAGTTCTGGTCTAGCCAATGCACGAAACTGTATTGATTTGACTTTAGGTGTTGACACACCATCTGTACTTCTAAGTATGACTTTACCTATAATATATCTTGACACTTCTGCTATTTGTTTTTCTTCATCACCTGTACCACCAAGTTGTGTTAAAGCATTAGTAAATGTAGCAGACTCAGGTGCATCTAAATCTTCAAATCTAGTTGAGTATTGTAAACTTACTTGTGTATCTGCAGGCATTGTAACTGTAGATATTTCTGCACCTACAAACTGTTTACTTTCTGCTGTAAAAAAATCTGCAGCAGATGTAACTAAATAACCTTCAGATTCATATGTAGATGTTTCTTTATATACATCAGAACCTTCAACTACTATTACAAATTTACCATTAGATTGTGTAATTCCTGATACATAACTATTACCAGCTGTTTGTAAACTTCTAGCAAGACCACCTGTTGGTAAATAATATTGCCACAAATTTACTTCATTAGTTCCTTCTTTAACACCCATAAATACACTATCACGACTTACAAACATAGCGTGTGGTGTTGTATCTACGTTATC
>Ga0208162_1000488_pt1 | contig 22966 bp, 16 predicted proteins | sample CB_VirMetaG_4_FD_184539 | JGI IMG/M metagenome (GOLD analysis project Ga0208162, IMG submission 184539) | Freshwater to marine saline gradient viral communities from Chesapeake Bay - CB_1508_1M Viral MetaG (SPAdes) (version 4) | ecosystem: Environmental > Aquatic > Marine > Coastal | place: USA... | reverse complement strand
AGGTACTGATAGCATACAGGTTGGTGACGCAGGAGTTAACGATATTAAATTTAAGAACGCTTCGGGTAATTCAGTTGTAATTACCTCAACAGGAAGATTAGGTATTGGAACAACATCACCTGTTGCAAAATTAGATGTAGAGGGTCTTGTTATTGCAAGAAATAACGGATTTCAATTACGAGGCACAAGCCCAAGCACAACCACTTATACCTCAATAGAGCAAAACGGTACTGAAGGGGTATTTAGATTGTACAACGGCTCTAATTGGGGATTCATTGCAAGAGGTGTAGGCAATAATCCGTATATAGGCGCATATCAAAATGGTAGTTTGCGTATTAGGGGATTTGGTGCTTCTGATGGCAGCGATAATGCTGCTGATAAAGACCTCGCTATTTTCGATTTTGCAAACGAAAGAGTTGGTATTGGTACGCCAAATCCAACAGAAAAGTTGCATGTCGTAGGTAAGGGAGTTTTTGAATCTATTGATATTTTTAAAGTAGACACTACAGCGAACCCAAGATTAAGAGTAGGTAGATATAACGCTGAAACTTTAAATTTTGATGTCGATGACATGGTTGCGAGGATTTATCACAAACAAGACGAAACCGATTCAAGTGTACATAAATTAAATCTTACCGTTGATTCCGATTCAACAGGAGGCTCTGAAATAAATTTAGGTTTTAGAGACAACGATGGTAGCAACGAATCTACCAAACTTGCAATACTTTCATCGGGCAACATAAATGCAGCAGGTAATATAACTGTCACTAAAAGCAGTGCCTCGATAAAAGTAATAGAAACAGGTGGTGGTGATGTAAGAATGACCGCAGGTGGTGCTACGGGTTACATAGGGACTTACAATAATAATTCGCTTCAACTTGTCCAAAATGGTGGTGTTGCATTATTTGTAGACACTTCTAAAAACGTAGGTATTGGTACAACATCACCAACTACAAAACTCACTATATCACAGTCTGCGGATAGTAACGGAATTGAAGTTACAGGTTTTGACGATAGGTCAACTGATAACATAAAAATGCACATTAACAGTTCGGGTAGTGGTGAATTTTTAAGTAGTAATGGTCTTAGATTTAATGCTGTAAGCGGTCAAGTATCTTTTTTATACAATAGTAATCTAATGATGCAGATAGCATCTACATCAGTTAGCATAAGAGATAATATTGAATTAGCGTTTGGCAATGATAAAGACTATTCAATAGGATACAATACTGCCGATGATACTTTTAGAATTGTTGATGGCTCTAATTTATCAAGCAATCCAAGATTAACTATCACTTCAACAGGCAACGTAGGTATAGGTACAACCTCACCATCTGAGAAGTTAGATGTAGTTGGAAATATTAAAGCATCGGGTACTATTAAAGGTAAGATGGAGCAGATGTTTGCTTGTAGTTTCTCTGACGATTTAGGGACTACAAAACACTATCTACCTTTTACCTCTAATGCAGAACAGACTAATGTACACGCTGACCAATCAGCAATGGTAATGCCTTACGGGGGTAGAGTAAAATGTATTCAGATGAGATTGTCTAATATTGACGGTGATACAACAAGGACGTTTGGTGTAGAGACTATTGCAACAGGAGTTAATATGTACGATTCTTCAAACAATTGGACGATAGAAGAAACGGAAGCTTATGAAATTACAGCTGATGATGATTTTTATTTAGTAAATTATGTCTTTAGTAATGAAACTCATTTTGATTCGGGTGATTTACTTGCAATATCTATACAAGATACCGAAGATGCTTATACAGCGAGCAGACAGACTTACGTAAATGTTATTATAGAATACGATTTAAACAATGGTATGGGTAACGATACCGCAACAACTAAATACACAAGTTAAAAATGGCAAACACTTACACTTGGGATTGTAAAACAGTGGACACTTATCCCACCCACAACGAGCAGACAGATGTAGTTTACAACGTACATTGGAGAGTAACAGGCTCTGATGGTACAAATGAGGCTACGCATATTGGAACTCAAACTCTTGAAACAGAAGACTTATCAAGTTTTACCGCATTTGATGAGGTTACTCACGCTAATGTAGTTGAGTGGACTAAAGCCGCTTTAGGTGAAGAGAGAGTAACAGAGATACAAGAAGCATTAGATGCAACACTTGTAGAGATGGCAACGCCTACTTCTGTAACTCGTGTTATTGAAGAGTAATTGATTGTATAAATGGCTAGAATACAAACATACAATATAGATGATAAGATCGATGGTGATGAGAGATTAATTGGATCAGACTCTAATACTAATCAAACTAAAAACTTTGTATTATCAGATATAGCTGACTGGATGAACTCTAGCAATGTTATAGGTATCGCTGGTCAGATTAATTTCTTATTTCAAACAGATTCTATTACCGAAATAGGTAGAGGTAACGGTACTATAAGTTTTACAAATTATGGTGGTGATAACACTAACTTTTCTGATATAACAACTATAGTATTTAGCGGTAGTAAAAGTGATGGTACTGATGTTTCTAGTTATCTACAAACATTTGTTTCTAACATAGTTATACTTTTTGATATAAATAATGTTTCTAATTTTGGAACATACACTTTAGAATATTTTACTCAAATAGGTAGTAGTAATTTTTACGAAGCAACACTAGCCGTTAATTCTTCAAACGGTAGTCTTTCTGCGGGTAGCGTATATGGTTTTTCTTTGTATCAAAGTGTAACAGGTGGTGGAACAAGTGGTCCAGTGAGCTACATACAAATGCAATCACCTAACAATACGATTTACAATGTTTATATTACTAACGACGGTGTTTTTCTACCCGTTTTAGGAACACCTATACCTCCAGATATACTTGAGCTACCTACAGTGCAGCATGATAAAACAATAACATTATACAGCCTTAATGCTGTAACTAGTAGTGTAAATGCTAACCCAGAAGAAGAATCTACACTTCAATGGCAAATTAGTAATGATGGAGTTACAAACTGGGTGGATATAGCTGGCGCAACAGCAGTTACTCATAATGTTGACCTAACGGAGTTTTACAAGTATATACGTATAAAACAGACAGAGACAAATTTCTTTGGTGTAGATACAGCTGAGTCTACAGGTTTTTACACGATTTACTCTACTGTTTTAGCTAATATTTTTAGAGATCGCGTTAATAGCTTAGGAGGCTCTGTAGAAAGTATGACATGTCTGTATAATGATTTAGATGAATTAAAACCATCTGCTCCTTATAGCCAGGGAAAATTATTGAACAACTCGGGTCTTGAAAAACCAGGTATTGCACTGTCTCTTGAGTTGTTAGATAAAAACTATTTAGGCCCGTGTGTAAAAGCAGCTAAGCTTGTTGGGACAGTAACCGTACTTCAGGACATCTATTTTAACAACGGTGTCTTGGATTCAACCGCGTTATTAACGTTTGCTAATGGTGGTGATGTTTTTGTCCATACTTGGTATGACCAATCAATATACTCTAACCATGCAAAAACAACAGATATTTCTTTAATGCCATACATCGTTTTATCTGGATCTTATTTAGGTTATATTAAAAACAGAACAACAGCTTCTAATCAATCTATGTTGTCAAAGTTTAGTTATAAACCAGGCGAAGAATTTTCATCTTATATAGTTAAACGTGTTACAGGTTCTGGTGTTGGTGGTGGTACAGAGTCTAATACGTCTTACTACGGTGTTGCTCAACAGGGAAGTACACTTGATCCTCAAGATTTGTCAGGTAATGGCGGAACACCAACTTTTAATGATGCCTCTTCACCTATTCAGTATTACAGTAACGGCAGTGCTCTTACAAACCCAAATAGAGATGATTTGTATAACGAGATAAGCAGTGATTTTAAGTTAATAACCACATTAGCTACATCACAGCTAAGTCTTAAATTAATGGTTGGTTATGGTTTAGCTGCGTTTAATAATGTTTTGTATAAAGAGATAATAGTATATAGAGATCAAAGTGTAAGATCTCAAGTAGAGAAAGATATAAAACTAAGGTATAATTTAGCGTAATGAGCAACATAGATACATCATCTTTATATTTTTTAGCAACCTCAGGGGCAGCTAGTGATGGTTTCGCACATACCGTTAAGCCACTTGATGGTGCTGGTGACTTTAATGTAGTTCGTGGAAGTGGATTTCCAGCAACAAGGGTGGATGATAGCGGATATATATCTAAGTTTATGCTTAACCAGTTGTTGCGATCAAATACTTTTGATAACAGTGTTTCTTGGACTACTGGCTCTGATGCTACATTGTCTAGTTTATCTGATTATTGGATTTTTTCTTGTATTGGCACCTCGTTAAATGGTAAGCTTGAACAGTTGATAACAACAGATGGAGAAAGAAGATTGTACGTTCATGCTAAGCAAGGAACATTAAGTTACATTACACTAGCAGTTATATCTCCTACAAATGGCACTATATACGCGACATTTGACTTGAGTACCGGTAATCCAACAGATAGTTACACTGATGGTGCTTATGGTAGAACCATGGAGGATAAAGGTGACGGTTGGTATAGGTGTTCGTTTGTTGTTGCTACAGATATAACAGCTATAAGGTTTTATATTAGTGCTATTGATGGCGATTTTGGAACAACAGATGGAACTGTATTTATAAAAAAATCTATGATGTCAATAGGTAGTGGTATATATGAAGATATAACTACTACAACAAATCAAGACCCACTAAACAACAACACACCTAGATACGATTTCATTGACAATTGTGGCACATTACTTTTAGAAAGAGAGAGTGAGAATTTATTATACGACTCTAATAATTTTGATTTTGAGTGGCTTAATCAAGATTTAAGTGCTACTCAACTTGCTAATGCAAGTCCAGAAAACCAGAACAATGCTGTACGTTTAGTTGTAGGTAATAACAACTCTAATCATTCTGTATTTGCTAAAGCTGTTCAACTTATAGATGGAGAAAACTTTTCTTTTGCCGTGTATGTAAAGTACAATAATGTTAAATATGTTAGGCTAAAGATCGTTAGTAACGATGGTAACTTTACAGAGCTTTTTGGAGCCACGTTTGATATAGTTGAAAAATCTGTCATTGACAAAACAAACGCTACAGGTAGGTTTGCGTTAGCTGTAGGGAGTTATGATAGAATTGTTTTAAATGGGTTGATTACAAGCACCGCTAATTACAGAGCTGCTATTTATCTACTAGATGAAGACAGGAATGAAGTGTGGCAAGGATCTGGAGAAAACAATTACTTTTATGAGGCTACTTTAGAAAACAAAAAACAACCTACAAGTGTAATACCAAGATCAGGTGCTAGCATTTCTAGACCAATAGAACACATAGAACTGCTAAACAGTGATTTATTTGGAGGTGATGGATATATTTATGCGGAAGTAATGTCTACCGAGCCAGACTCTTCAACAGAATTCAACTCTATAAGTATAAGTAGAAATAACGCTATTGATGACAGGGTTTTTATATACTTCAAAAATGACGGAACTATTAATACAGAGGTTAGAGTTTCAAATAACAACTTGTTCACCACGAACTCAACAATGACACCAGGCTACTCGTATGGAACTTTTGATAAGTTCTACAAGATAGGTGTTAAGTATTGGAGCGGTGATTACTACGCCGCTGTAGATGGCGCTATAACGATATCTAGTAGTAGCACTGTGCAAATACCTGAGCTTGATGACTTTAGATCAGCTAGTAATAACCCAACTGGTTACAACTTATACTTTAGTGGAAGAATAAAAAGATTGTTTTTCAACAGACATGAAGATTTTTCAATGCCTGATAGTATTATACTAACAAAAGTAGAAAAAGTGTTTGCTATGATCGGTCCATCTTCAATATTTTATGGTGGTCTGAGGGATGGAGATTTGGGAAGCGAGCAAAATATAAATAATTTAGACTCTTGGTCTAAGCTTAATATATTTCCAAACTTTAGCATATATAATTATGGTATCAATGCAACAACTTTTGATGATCAGATAAGTTTAATACTCGATGCTAATAGTCAACCAGTAGGTCCAGAAGCTTGGAACACTTTAAGGAATAACAAAAATCAAAGCTTTCAAAATCTGACAGTTCCTAAAAAAGTTGGGTTTTATGATCTTAAACCTAACGTTGTGCTAACTAGCGGTGGCACTATTCAACGACTTACTTTTATTGTAGGTACATCTACAACCCAAGAAATAGAAACTCAAGAAGGAATAGTGAAAAATAATTTAAGAAAACTATTAAACTATAACATAAGCCAAGGTATCCTTACTATAGTTCAGAAGACACACAACATAGGAGAGTATTATAGCGGTAGTTTTGTTCCTTCTGATGTATACGCATCAGCAGAGGTTGTTAGAGGTTGGCAACAGTCCGTTGTTGATGAGTACACAGGTGCCAGCGCTGAATTAATAGCTGTTATAGATATGAAAGATATTTTAAACGATAGCGATACAAGCCAGTCTAGTGCGGCAGGTTCTAATACAAACTCAGGATACACGGGTCAGCAATACTTACAATCTGATCAACAGCATTGGAATGAAGTTGGATATGCTAAGATAGCTGAAGCAGTGTACGATATACTAGAAGAAAAAATGCCTAGTGCGCTTAAATCAACAAATACATATCCATAATTATTATACATTTGAGTTAAAATTAAATTAAAATGGCAAAAGCAAAGAAAATTACAAAAGAAGAATTGCAAGAGTTAACAAGTGTAATAAACAATGTTAACCAAATTAAAATCTCTATCGCTGACGTAGAACAACAAAAACTACAATTGTTCAGCGTTTTACAGCAACACCAGGAAAAACTAAAAGAACAACAGTCTGCTATTGAGGAAAAATACGGTGAGGTTACTTTAGATTTATCAGATGGTAGTATAGTTCCTGAAGATGAATAACCTTATAAGAAAAATAACTATTGGTAGAGACTACAAAAATGAAGCCATGCACTACTCTGTTGGACAGGAAGTCTACGGTGGGCATGTTATAGATAGTATAGTAGAGCTTGAAGATAAGTTTAGTATATATATCAAAAAAGGTAGCAACGTTTTGCCTTGGAAAGACTTTAACAAAAACATGGGTGTTGCTGTTGAATATAACCTTGAGTACTAATGAAGTCTATATTTGATTTTGTTGTAAAGCCATTAGGTGGTAGATCTAAAAACAAAAAGAAAATAGGTGAAAAGCAGCTTATACTAAACACGGATCTTCAAGATCATAGATACGTGAATAGAATAGGTGTTGTTGTAAGCGTTCCTGTAGAAAACGATACAGGTGTAGAAATAGGTGATCAGGTTATTGTTCACCATAATGTTTTTAGAAGGTTTTATGACGTTAAGGGTAGAGAGAAAAATAGTAGAAGCTATTTTAAAGAGGATACCTATTTGTGCGCTAAAGACCAAGTTTACATGTATAAGAGAGACGATGTTTGGAAACCTTTAAATGGTTATTGCTTTGTTAAACCTATACAGTCTACAGATAAATGGACTATAGAAAACGAAAAGCCTTTTACAGGTGTTATAAAAATGCTTGGAAAAGATCTTTCTAAATTTGGTTTAAAAATAGGAAACCTAGTTGGCTTTACACCTAGAAGCGAGTATGAGTTTGTTATTGGTGATCAAAGGATGTATAGGGTTTTATCAAAAAACGTGAATATAGATTATGGACATAAAGGAAACGAAAAGGAATATAATCCTAGCTGGACATAAAGCTGTTGAAGAACTTATTAAAGTTGCTGAAGAAAAAATAATAACCCACTCAGAAGACGATGTTTCTGCAGATAGGTTAAAGAATGCTGCGGCGACAAAAAAGCTAGCTATATTTGATGCTTTTGAAATATTAAACCGTATTAACGAAGAAGAAGCTATGCTTGAAAACAAGCCAAAAGAAGAAACTCAAACAAAAGCGTTCAGTGGTTTCGCTGAAAGAAGATCTAAGTAATGTACGAACAGAGTCTGTATAGCATAATAAAACCAATTAAAGATAGCACTATTAAAAGATACAATAGGGCTAAAAAATGGAAGTACGGTTACAATAAAGAATTTGATTTTGTTGTGATTAGTAAATCTGGGCAGATTGGTGATATATACCAAATACAGAACTTAAAAATTGCTTTACCTAAACAGAGCAATGTTCATGAGTTTGCTGAAAAAAAGTGGACACCTTTTGATTATCCCAAAGAGCTCAAGAGAATAAAAAGTGTTTTTGAATGGAAAGAATATCCAGATAATTTTAAAGAAAACTGGGAACATTACATCGATGAAGAGTTTAATAGAAGGGAGAATGGTTTTTGGTTTAAAAACAACAATGTACCTGTTTACATCACTGGTACTCATTACATGTACTTGCAATGGTCAAAAATTGATGTTGGAAAACCAGAGTATAGAGACGCAAATAGACTCTTCTTTATATTTTGGGAAGCATGCAAAGCTGATAGTCGATGCTACGGAATGTGCTACCTCAAGAATAGACGGAGTGGGTTTTCATTCATGGCATCCGGCGAAACTGTCAACATGGCAACCATATCAAGTGACGCCCGATTTGGTATCTTATCAAAAACAGGTGCTGATGCTAAAAAAATGTTTACCGACAAGGTTGTGCCCATCTCAGTTAACTATCCGTTTTTCTTCAAACCTATCCAGGACGGTATGGATCGGCCAAAAACCGAACTTGCTTATAGAGTTCCAGCTTCTAAGCTCACTAGAAAATCCATACAATCGCAAGAAAAACAAATAGAGCTTGAGGGTCTTGATACCACTATTGACTGGAAAAATACCGGTGATAACTCGTATGATGGTGAAAAGTTAAAACTACTAGTTCATGACGAGAGTGGTAAATGGGAAAGACCTGATAACATACTTAATAACTGGCGTGTTACTAAAACATGTCTTAGGCTTGGTTCTCGTATTATAGGTAAATGCATGATGGGATCAACATCTAACGCTTTAGACAAAGGCGGTGATAATTTTAAAAAGCTATACTACGACTCTGATGTTACGCAAAGGAATAAAAACGGGCAAACAAAATCAGGTTTGTACAGCTTGTTCATACCAATGGAATGGAATTATGAAGGTTTCATCGATGAGTATGGCAACCCAGTATTTGAAACTCCCGATAAAGCAGTGTATGGACCATACGGGGATGAAATTGACATCGGTGTTATCGAGAACTGGGAAAATGAAGCAGAAGGGTTAAGAGGTGATCAAGATGCTCTTAATGAATTTTATAGGCAGTTTCCACGAACAGAAGAACACGCCTTTAGAGATGAGACTAAAGACAGCTTATTTAATCTAGCTAGAATATACGATCAAATAGATTTTAACGAAGGTGTTGTTAGAGACGGTGTAATAACAAAAGGATCGTTTCACTGGAAAAACGGAGTTAAGGATACAGAGGTGTTTTTTAGTCCAGATCCAAATGGTAGATTTATAATTTCTTGGGTACCAGATAAACAACTGCAAAATCGAGTGATTATAAAAAATGGGGTAAAATATCCTGGAAACGAACACATGGGCGCTTTTGGTTGTGACTCTTATGATATCAGTGGTACTGTTGATGGTAAGGGCTCTAACGGTGCTTTACATGGCTTAACAAAGTATTCCATGGAAAACGCGCCTCCAAATCATTTTTTTCTTGAATACGTTAGTAGACCAAAGACTGCTGAGATATTTTTTGAAGACATTTTAAAATCTTTGGTATTTTATGGTATGCCTGTTTTAGCAGAAAACAATAAACCTAGGTTTTTGTACTTTTTAAAACAAAGGGGTTATAGAGGTTTCTCTATGAACAGGCCTGATAAAGTTTGGAACAAACTATCTGTAACTGAAAAAGAGATAGGTGGTATACCAAACTCTAGTGAGGATATAAAGCAAGCACACGCTGCTGCTATTGAGACATACATAGAAACATACGTAGGTCAAGTTAATGATGGTGAGTATGGTAACATGTATATGAACCGAACTTTGAACGATTGGAGTAGGTTTAATATAAACAAGAGAACTAAGTTTGATGCTAGTATTAGCTCTGGCTTAGCAATAATGGCTTGTAACAGGCATTTGTATAAACCTGTTGCAGAAAGAACAACTAAAAGTATAAACTTTGGTTTTGCTAAATATAAAAACGGCGGTGTTAGATCGCAGATAATAGAGAATTATGGCTGAGTCAGTTATAAAGAGTTATTTTCCTAGTCAAGTAGCTAGTGATCAAGAAAAACTAAGTCTAGAGTATGGGCTTAAAGTAGGTAAAGCTATCGAGGATGAATGGTTTAAAAGAGACGGTGGTGTTTACAGATTCCACAGTAATCAAGAAACTTTTCATACACGTAGGCAATACGCTAGAGGTGAACAATCAATACAGAAATACAAAGATGAATTATCTATAAATGGTGATTTGTCTTACTTAAACCTAGACTGGAAGCCTGTACCTATTATACCTAAATTTGTGGATATTGTAGTTAACGGTATATCTGAAAGAACGTATGATATAAAAGCTTTTTCCCAAGATCCTTTTGGTATTGAAAAAAGAACTAAATACATGGAATCTATACTAAGAGACATGCAAACTAAGCAAATAAGCGATTTTGCAGAACAGGCTTTTGGTATTAGCATGTATGAAAACCCAAAACAAAGTCTACCTGAAAACAAGGAAGAGCTAGAGCTTCACATGCAACTTTCTTACAAGCAATCTATAGAGATAGCGGAAGAACAAGCTATAGCTACAATACTGGAAGATAACAAGTACGAAAACATTAGAAAAAGACTTAACTACGACTTAACGGTTTTAGGTATGGCTTGTGTAAAAAACACATTCAATACGTCTGAAGGTATAAAGGTAGAGTATGTTGATCCAGCGGCTTTAGTTTATTCTTTTTCTGAATCACCATATTTTGATGACATATATTACGTAGGTGAAGTTAAAAACGTACCTGTAAACGAACTTAAAAAACAGTTTCCAGAGCTACAAGATGACCAGCTAGATGATATACTTAAGAAAAGTATACATGACAGAGGACACTACAGTAACTCACCTAGAAACAACCACACTGTAGATATAAACACAGCTCAAGTTTTGTATTTCAACTACAAGACATACATGAACGAGGTTTATAAATTAAAAGAAACAGGTAGTGGCGCAAGCAAGATTATACTTAAAGATGATCAGTTTAACCCACCGCAAGATTTAGAAACAAGGTTTGGTAAAATTTCAAGATCACTAGAGGTAGTTTATGAAGGTGCACTTATTCTTGGTACAGACATTATGTTAAAGTGGGAACTTTCCAAAAACATGATGAGACCTAAAAGTGACGACACTAAGGTTAAAATGAACTACAACATGGTGGCTCCACGCATGTATCAGGGTCGTATCGAGTCTTTAGTATCAAGGATTACTAGTTTTGCTGATATGATACAGCTTACACACCTAAAATTACAACAAGTGTTGACACGTATGGTACCAGATGGTATATACATCGATGCTGATGGTTTAGCTGAAATAGACCTTGGTAATGGTACAAACTATAATCCAGCGGAAGCGCTTAATATGTTCTTCCAAACAGGTAGTATTATAGGTAGGTCATTTACATCAGAAGGTGACATTAATCCCGGTAAGATACCAATTCAAGAAGTAACGTCAGGGGCGGGTGGTCAAAAAATAGGTGCTTTAATAAACACGTATAACTATTACCTACAAATGATTCGTGATGTTACGGGTTTAAACGAAGCTCGCGATGGATCTACACCTGATAAAAACGCTTTAGTTGGAGTACAGAAGTTAGCCGCTGCTAATTCCAATACAGCTACCAGACATATTTTACAGTCTAGTCTTTTCTTAACAGCTGAACTAGCTGAGAGTTTATCTCTTCGTATTTCAGATGTTATAGAGTTTTCTCCTACAAGAGAAGCATTGATAAACAAAATAGGTGCACATAACACCGCTGTTATTAGTGAACTTCACGACATACACATACATGATTTTGGTATATTTATAGAACTAGCTCCTGATGAGGAAGAACAACAGTTGCTAGAAAACAATATACAAGTGGCTATAGCTCAACAAACGTTAGATATTGAAGACGCTATAGATATTAGAGAAATTAAAAACGTTAAGTTAGCTAACCAACTTTTGAAGCTGAGAAGAAGGAAGAAAAAAGAAATGGATCAGCAGATCGCTCAGCAAAACATGCAAGCTCAAGCCCAAGCAAACGCGCAAACACAACAGGCTGTTGCTCAAGCAGAGGCTCAAAAACAACAAGTCATTGCTCAAGGCAAAGCGCAACTTGCTCAACTACAAGCTCAGTTGGATACTCAGAAACTACAGTCTGAGGCTAAAATTAAAAAAGAACTCATGGCGACCGAGTTTGAGTACAACATGAAGTTAAGAGGTTTAGAGATAGAAGGTCAAAAGTCAAAAGAAAAAGAAAAAGAAGACCGAAAAGACAAAAGAACTAAAATACAAGCCTCTCAGCAAAGCGAATTAATTGATCAAAGACAAAACAATAAACCACCAAAAGATTTTGAATCATCTGGTAATGATACTCTTAACGGTAATTTTGGATTAGGTTATTTTGAACCTAGGTAATATAAATTATAGTATCCTTTAATATTTTATTTTAACATGCAAGAAGAAAACACTGTGAGCCAAGAACAAAAGGTTCAAAACAAAGTTGATGACGATGGTGTCATTAAGGTAGATTTAAGAGATTTTAACAATAAAGAAGATGTCGTACAAAGCGAAGATAATGAAGAGACCGGAGTGCGGGTGCCAAGTGGGGACGTGCAACTGCCAAGCGATGGCGATGCCCCAGCCGATCAACCAGAAAGCGCAGAGCCCAGTGAAGTACGGAGCTCCGACGAAGAAGAGCCCTTACGCGATGATGGAGAGCCCGCTAGCGAAGTACGGGTGCTCGAAGAAGTAGTAGACGAAGAACAAGCTAAAGAAACTACTGTTGAAAAAAATGATGTAGAACCTGAGAGTGTAACATCGGAAGAAAAGGTAAATATAGAATTACCTGAAAACATAGAGAAACTTGTTGAGTTCATGAACGAAACAGGTGGTACTTTAGAAGATTATGTTAGATTAAACACTGATGTTGATTCTTTAGACGACACTCAAGTTATAAAAGAATACTACAAGATGACTAAACCTCATCTTGAAGACGAAGACATTGATTTCCTTATAGAAGACAGTTATTCTTTTGACGAAGATGACGATGATGATAGGGAAATTAGACGTAAAAAATTACTTTACAAAGAAGAAGTTCAAAAAGCTAAAAGCCATTTGAACAACATGAAGAGTAATTATTACGATGAAATAAAAGCTGGTAGTAGGCTAACACCTGACCAGCAAAAAGCGGTTGAGTTTTTTAACCGTTATAAAAAAGAAAATGAAGAGTCATCCGCTCTAGCTAAAAGGCAGAACGAGGTTTTCGTTCAAAAAACAAATAATGTTTTCAACCAAGATTTCAAAGGTTTTGAATACAACGTTGGTGAAAAAAGATATCGTTTTAATGTCAAGGACGCTAGTAAGGTTAAAGAAAACCAAAGCAGCTTAAGTAATTTCACTAAAAAGTTTTTAGCAGAAGACAATACTATAAGCGACGCTAAAGGTTATCATAAGGCTTTATTTACAGCGATGAACGCAGACGCTGTAGCTGAACACTTTTACCAACAAGGTAAAGCTGATGCAATGAAGGAGAGTTCTGCACGTGCGAAAAATGTAAACATGGATCCACGTGGTCAACACGAACCTGCAACTCAAATCGGCGGCTTTAAGGTAAGAGCTGTTTCAGGTGATGACTCTGGAAAACTGCGTGTGAAAATTAATAAATAACTTATAAATAAATTAGAAAATGGCTGGTTCATTTCAAGATCCTCAAGGTGCGTTTCCGGCGAGTTTAACGCCTGCACCAACTAAAACACTGTTCGATAAGAACTATTTAAACATCGCTGCTGACGATTTTAACTTCGCTAAACAATTCTTACCAGAAGTTTACGAAAAAGAAGTTGAGCGTTACGGCAACAGATCAGTATCTTCATTCTTAAGAATGGTAGGTGCTGAAATGCCAATGGCTTCTGATGAAGTTGTTTGGACAGAACAAGGACGTTTACATGTTGCGTATGACGACGCGGTTATTGCCACTGACAACACCGCTACTGATAAGACTATCAATATCACTGGTCACGCTATTCGTCAGGGACAGACTATCATTGTTTCTAAAGATTTTGTGTCAGTTAGAGCTTATGTTCAATCTGTATCTACAGATTCTATTGAAGCTTACCCTTTAACGTCTACCAATTGGCCAGCTAGCTTTGTAGCAGCGACTAATCCAACATTAAAGGTGTTTGTTTACGGTTCTGAGTTTGCCAAAGGAACTGCAGGTATGCAGGGTTCTATTGACGCTGGTTTCCAGAAGTTCAGTAACTCTCCAATCATCATGAAAGACAGATACTCTATCAATGGTTCTGACACTGCACAGATTGGTTGGGTTGAAGTTACTTCTGAGCTAGGTACATCAGGTTACCTATGGTACTTGAAGTCTGAGCATGAAACTCGCCTTCGTTTTGAAGACTACCTAGAAATGACTATGGTAGAAGCTCAAAAAGCTACACAAACTATCAATATCCTTGATACAGACGGTTCTACCGACACTGGTCACGATGTAAGAGGTACTGAAGGTTTGTTTGCTGCTATCGAAAGCAGAGGTTTACAGTTTAACGATCACGACTTTAACAACACTACTGGTTTAACCGGTTTAGCTGAGTTTGATCTTATCTTGCAAGAACTTGATAAGCAAGGTGCTATTGAAGAAAACATGCTTTTCTTAGATAGAGGAACTGCTCTAGCTATTGATAACATGCTTGCTCGTGCTAACTCTTACGGTACTGGTGGTACATCTTACGGTGTGTTCAGCAACAGCGAAGACATGGCGTTAAACTTAGGTTTCTCTGGTTTCCGTCGTGGTTCTTACGACTTCTACAAGACTGACTGGAAATACTTGAACGACGCTGCTACTCGTGGTTTAACTCAAGATGTTGATGGTGTTCTTGTACCAGCAGGTGTATCTACAGTTTACGACCAAACTTTAGGTAAAAATATCCAGCGTCCTTTCTTACACGTTCGTTACCGTGCTTCTGAAGCAGACGATCGCCGTATGAAGTCTTGGATCACTGGTTCTGTTGGTGGTAACTACACTAGCGACATTGATGAGATGAACGTACACATGCTTTCTGAAAGATGTTTATGTGTACAAGGTGCGAACAACTTCATCTTGTTCAAAGAAACAACCTAATTTAGGTTTTAATTAAAGTAACTATCCCTGGCCTAGTGCTGGGGATAGTTATTAATTTTTTTATTTTATTATTTTATGGCAACTAAAGAAAAAAAAGCTCCTAAAACAAATTGGGAGATTAAAGACCGAGTTTATTACCTACAGGGTGATTCAAAACCAATTGTTTTCACTGTACCAGCTATGCACAACAACAAAAGGTCACTGCTTTGGTTTGATGAAGAAAAAGGGTATCAAAGAGAACTTAGATACGCTACTAATCAACCAAGTGTTTTTGTAGATGAGCAAGAAGGTCCAGCAACAATGGAACATATTATTTTTAGAAACGGTAGTCTATTTGTACCTAAAGAAAAACAAGCTTTACAAAAGCTCTTGTCTTTGTACCACCCTTACCTAAACAAACTTTATTATGAGTTTGATTCTGTACAAGAGGCTACTGATGATTTAGAGTACATAGAGTACGAGTTACAAGCTTTAAACTTAGCTGCTCAAATGGAAATTGATCAAGCTGAAGCTATACTAAGGGTAGAGTATGGTTCTAAGGTTAATAAGATGACATCTAGGGAGATCAAAAGAGATCTTATACTATTTGCTAAGAGAAACCCAGGTTTGATGATAGAACTCGCTAATGATGAAAATGTTGAAATCAGAAACTTTGGTATAAAAGCTGTAGAAGCTGGTATACTAAAATTAGCACAAGATCAAAGAACATTTAACTGGGCTAGTAACGGTAGAAAAGTTATGACCGTTCCTTTTGATGAAAACCCTTATTCAGCTTTAGCTGCGTTCTTTAAAACAGACGATGGTATTGAAATTTATCAAAACATCGAAAAAAGGTTGAAATAAACAGTTGAAAGGGTGATTAAATAAAATAGTCACCCTTTTAACAAACAAAATACAACATGGCAATAAGCGTAAATACGGTATACCAGAGAGTATTAGCCATACTCAATAAGGAACAAAGGGGTTATGTTACTCCAGAAGAGTTTAACCTTTTTGCCAATCAAGCTCAATTGGATATATTTGAGCAATACTTCTACGACATTAATCAGTTCGGTAGATTACCAGGTAACGACACAGAGTATTCAGACATGCTCGATAATCTTAACGAGAAGATTAGTTACTTTGAAAAAACAGCTACACTTTCTTACTCTGTGTCATTAAGCAGGTTTACACTACCTACAGACTTGTATAGGGTAGGTACGCTTATATTTGGCAACAAAGAGGTTGAGAGAGTGAATAAAAACGAATACCTATACATATCACAAGCTCCACTCGCAAAACCCACAGACGCGCGTCCTATATACGTTAAGGACACTGATGGTTTCATAGTTTATGGTAGCGATGAAAAAGATGGTACCGATACGGTTAAAATAAACTACATTAAAAAGCCATCAAACGTTGTTTGGAACTATAAAACAGTTTTAGGTAATGCTCAATATAAAGCGACGGGTTCGGTTGATTTTGAGTTAGAACCTTCAGAAGAACCTGATTTGGTTATTAAGATATTAGGTATGTGTGGTGTTGAGGTTAGAGATCTTAGTATCTATCAGCTAGCCGCACAAGAGGAAATTAGAGACACACAAGAAGAAAAGCAATAATAAATGGGATTATTTACAGGAACACATGAGGATTACTACACTGGATCCGATTTTGGAGGTTATCAGTTTGTATCTATAAACGATCTCATCAATAACTTTGTTATAGCTTACGTTGGTGAAAGCAAGATCATATCTAAGATAAAAAGAACAGAGGTTGCATTTCATGCACACAGAGCTTTACAAGAGCTTAGTTACGACACCATGAGGTCTTACAAGTCTTACGAGATAGAAGTACCGCCTTCACTAACAATGGTGCTACCGCATGATTATGTTAACTATGTTAAACTATCATGGGTAGATGACGCTGGTATTGAAAGGGTTGTATATCCTGCCGCTAAAACATCTAACCCTTCAGCTATAGTACAAGATAATAGTTATGACTACACGTTTGATAGCAATGGTAATCTTGTTTTAGCAACTGACTCTGAAACATGGACTAAGTTTAAAGCTGGTACATCTGACAACTCAGCAGAGCATGATGCTCCTGAATTTGATGCTACGTTTGGTGCTAGATTTGGTATGGACCCACAACACTCTCAAGCAAATGGTAGTTTCTACATCGACGATATAAAGTCTAAAATACACTTTGGTTCAGAGATGACAGGTAGAATAGTCACATTGAAATACATTAGTGATTCTGTCGCTACAGATGCTGAAATGAAGGTACACAAGTTTGTTGAAGAGGCGGTTTACAAGCATATTGCACACGCTATACTGTCAACAAGGGTTAACACGCCGGAGTACATTATCGCTAGATTTAAAAAAGAAAAGTTTGCTGCTAAGAGAAACGCTAAGCTACGCTTGTCAAACATCAAGCTTGAAGAGTTAACACAAATACTACGCGGCAAGTCTAAACAAATAAAACACTAACAGATGCCAGAGTTAAAGCGCCTTTTCACATCAGGTAAAATGAATAAAGACCTTGATGAGAGACTAGTGCCTAATGGCCAATACAGAGATGCTCAGAATATTCAAGTTAGTACCTCTGAGTCTTCTGATGTTGGTGCTATTGAAAGCATAGTTGGTAACGCTATAAAAAACAAAAGAACATCAGATCCTGATACCTACTGGAACGCTAATTTTGGATTAACAAATCCTACATGTGTTGGTGTTTTAAGGGACACGGAAAACAATAAGATATACTGGTGGATAAGCGCAGATAATGGTGATGGTATCCTTGAATACAGTGAATCAACAGGTTTAACACTACCTGTTTTAGTTGACACAGGTTCCATACTTAATTTTAGTAAAAACTTTCTAATAACAGGTTGTAATGTTTTTGAAGGTATGCTAGCTTGGACTGATGATTTAAACGAGCCCAGAGTAATTAACATAGAAACATTTAAAGCTGGTAGCACTAGTAATACCACATCTTTAGATACTACAACAACTGTTTATGGTAGATCTTTTTTAGCTAGTGACATAACGGTTATTAAAAAGAAACCTAATACAGCACCTACTTTTACAGCCGCTTCTTCTACAAGGACCGGTGTTGGATCTGGTTTAAACACCGTAACTGTTGAAAAAGACTTTACAGAAACTATAAATAACGCAGATGTTCCATTAGAAGTTGGGTCGTCTGTGAGTTTTATAACATCAGCCAACACTAACTGGTTGGCAAACGATATAGTTATACTAACAGCAAGCGAGATAAACGATAATAACAACGAGGACGAGTATCAAGTAAGAATAAAGATAACATCTTTGCAAGGGCCAAATGTCGTGGGCACTATACAGTCTATATCTTCAAATTTACCAGGTTTTCCTTATATATGGACATGTGTTCTAGAAGAAGAAAAGCCTATGTTTGAGTTTACTTTTCCAAGATTTGCTTATCGTTGGAAATACAAAAACAACGAGTACTCAGCTTTCTCACCTTTTACAAAACCAGTGTTTGTACCTGGAGATTTTGAATACACTTCACTAGAGTCACACAACATAGGTATGGTGAATAACTTAAGAAAACTTACTATAAATGGTTTTCAAACACCTCCAGCGGATGTTGACGAAATAGAAATTTTATATAAAGACTCTTCTTCAAACAACATATATAAAGTTGATGAGATCGATGCTACAGAAACAAGCTACTCTATAACTTCTGAACTTATATACCATGTTATACAGGCTAATCAGATACTAAGACCTTACGACAACGTTCCATTAAAAGCAAAAGCACAGGAACTCATAGGTAACAGGTTAGTATATGGTAATTACGTACAAGGTTATGATGTAGACACTGAAATTAAAATAACTCTAGACATAGACTCTAGTGATATAACTAGTATAAGAACTCCAGAATCCTCTTTAAAATCAATTAGGACATATCAAGTTGGTATTGTTTTTATAGATGAAAACGGTAGAGAAACACCTGTATTTACAAACGACACTGCTTCCATTAGAGTTGATAAAAATGTATCGCACAAGGTAAACAAATTAAAGGTAGATTTTGATACAACTAGCAACGCTGCGCCAACTTGGGCAACTCATTTTAAATACTTTATAAAAGAAACATCTAACCCATACTACAATTTCGTTCTTGACAGATACTACGCTTCTGAAGATGGTAATATTTGGTTAAGTATACCAAGTGCAGAAAGGAATAAAATACAAGAGGGTCAATATGTTGAAATAAAAAAGAAACACAACTCTGATGAACCTGTAGAAGGCAACGCTAGATACAAGATATTAGACATAAGTAACGAAGCGCCTGAATTTGTAAGAACAACAAGGCATTTTGCTGCTACAGGTTTAATAACAAGGGGCAATGAAACAGATAAAATAACATCTGATAGAAAGAAATTCACTTTTATAGGCCCAACTATATCTGAAAATGATAAATTTTTTACTTCATTTAGAGAATCTGTATACTTAGTGTTTAAAGATGACACTAATACAAGTCAAATGTACGAAGTAAAAAGCGGTGGTTATTATGACTCCGCTCATGATTTATACAAGATAGAATTAGTTGAGAAAATAGATGAAACAGATAATTGGATAGACTCATTAAGTGGTACAGATGAATTTACATGTGAGATACACGAGCGTGTTGTTTTAAATTTACCCGAGTATGAAGGTAGGTTTTTTGCTAAAATAAACAGGGATGTTGTATTTGAAGAAAATATAATATACAACTTTACAAATAGACCTAGTGATTACGAATTGGTAGCGAACACACAGTTACCTATAGCGAATAATATACTAGATAATCCAGACACGCAAGTAGGAGAAATAATAGATAATATTGCTTGGGCAGAAAATGCAAACGCTGATCCTAATGTTACCGTTCACGGTGAACCTACCGATGGTAGCAAACTTTTTGGTTTTTACTTTGCTCCTTTTGATGGCGATTTAACAGGTGATACACCTAAGACTTTTGATGATACCATAGATGAAGGTAGTGTTGTTCAGTTTTATGATAGCACTTCTTCAACATGGAGTGGTCTTTACGAAGTAGATTCTGTATCTAAAGGTTCTTATGATAGACAAAGCCCTGATGTTGGTGACACTACAGATGAAGCAGGTTATTATTGGAACATAACATTAAAAGAGCAATTTAGAGGAGATATTGATTTTGAAGGTGATCCATACACGATTACTAGCGTAAAAATAGTAAAAAGAAAAAGGTTGTTAACTACTCAGTTTGACGAGAACTCTGTGGTTTTAAGCTCTTTTAATCCAGCTGTTTGGGAAACAGAACCTTTAGAAACAGCTGAGCTAGACATTTATTACGAAGCAAGTGACGCGATAGCTATAGGTAGTTTAAGTACAGAACAAACGTTATCGTACACTAATTGTTACAGCTTTGGCAATGGAGTTGAGTCTGATAGAATAAGAGATGATTTTAACGCGCAAATTTTAGGTAAAGGTGTAAAAGCTTCGTCTACTTTAGACGAGCCGTACGCTGAAGAGCGTAAAAAAGCAGGTATGATATACAGTGGTATATTTAACAGTGTTAGTGGTGTAAATAACCTAAATCAATTTATAGCTGCAGAGAAGATAACAAAAGACTTAAACCCTATATACGGTTCAATACAAAAACTTCACACTAGAGACACTGATTTAATAGTGTTGCTAGAGGATAAGATATTTAGAATACTTGCTAATAAAGATGCTCTGTATAACGCTGATGGTAATGCTAACCTTACAGCTACTAATCGTGTGCTTGGGCAAGCTACACCGTACGTCGGTGAATACGGTATATCTAAAAATCCTGAATCGTTTGCATCGTATGGTTTCAGAGCTTATTTCACAGACAAATCAAGAGGTGCTGTAATTAGACTTTCTAGAGACGGTATAACCGAAGTATCAGGTAAAGGCATGAGTGACTATATACTTGACGCTTACAAAAGCCACAACATAAATCAGATATACGGATCTTTTGATGAAGATACAAGCGCTTACAATATTAGGGTTAATGGTGAAGTTTTATCATTTAAAGAAAATGTAGATGGTTGGCCTACTAGACTAACCTATGAACCAGAATTTGGTATATCTTTAAATAACGAATACTATACTTTTAAAAACGGAGAGTTGTATATCCATAACGACGCTACTAATAGGTCTAATTTTTACGGTACGCAGTATGATACAAGTGTAACAATGCTGTTCAACGACGAGCCTTCAAGAATAAAGAACTTTAAAACTTTATCCTACGAGGGTGATACAGGTTGGACAGCCGCTGTAGACACTGATCAACAAGACGGTGAAGTAGCTACATGGAAGAACAAAGAAGGTATATACTACAACTACATTAGAGGTTTAGACAGTACATGGGATCAAAGCAACCAAACAGGTACGCTAGATACTAGTGAGTTTAATGTACAAGGTATAGACGAATGTTCTTACGCAGCATTAAACGGTGCTCAAACAGAGTGGACAATTAGGTTTACTAATAACATAAACTCACTGTTACAAGGTTGGAGAGATGCTAGTGATCCTGATCAAGTGTATGGTGATGACAAGGTGTATTTTGTAGACGCTAGTGATGATGATAAGATTTACTTGATAGGTAGATGTATATATGTATCAGATACAGAAATACATGTAACCAAGGATACACAACGTGTTCCTGTTGCTGGTGATTTTATATTTTTTGCTAAAAACTCACAAGTAAATACATCGGGTATTATAGGTTACTACGCATCTGTAAAGATGACTAAAACAGGTGGAACAAACAAAGAACTTTTCGCTGTTAACTCTGAGATATTTATCAGTAGTTAATAGTGTGCAATAACAATTAAAGAATAACTAACTATGGCAGCACCAGCTTACTTATTAGCTTCAGCAGGTTTAAATCTAGCACATAATCTCTACACTGGTTCAGAAAGACGAGAAAGGTTTAGTAATGCAGAGGCTGATTTTAACAGAACTAAAGCCCAATACTTAAGTCAAGATTTAAGTAACCCAGCTTTAAACCAGCAAAATGTATTTGAGGATTTAACTGTAAATACTCAAGAAGCAGATTTTATTGCAAATCAACAGAATCAAGCTTTAGCAAACACAATGGATAGTATGAACCAGGCTGCTGGTGGATCCGGTATTGCTGGCCTTGCGCAGGCTATGGCTAATCAGCAAAGTCAAAATGCTATACAAGCTGGCGCGCGTATTGGTATGCAAGAGGCTAAAAATCAAGCTTTAGAAGCTCAAGGTGCTCAAGCGCTGCAACAATCAGAACTTCAAGGTGAAATGTACTCTAGAGCGCTAAAAAGAAATCAGTTTGCCACAGAACTAGGTATGGCTCAACAAGAGTTTGGTCAAGCTAGAGCTGAGAAGCAAGCCGCTACTACGCAAGCGTTTAACGCGTTTGGTAATATAGCTTCTGGAGGATTAGGTTATTTGCAAAATATGACTGAATATCTAGGTACAGACAATTATTTAGGAGAACACATGATGGGTTTTTTTGATGTAGGTGTTGGTAAGACAGGTGGAGGAACATACGAAAAAAAATAATGGCTAAGAAACAATCATACATGCCACCTATGGGTGGAGACGTTAACTTAATACAAGGTGCTGGTTTTGCGGCTAAGAACCTTATGCAGCCTGTTGGTCAAAGTATAATCGCTCAAGGAGATTTAGCAGCACAGGAG
>Ga0208162_1000487_pt1 | contig 23015 bp, 28 predicted proteins | sample CB_VirMetaG_4_FD_184539 | JGI IMG/M metagenome (GOLD analysis project Ga0208162, IMG submission 184539) | Freshwater to marine saline gradient viral communities from Chesapeake Bay - CB_1508_1M Viral MetaG (SPAdes) (version 4) | ecosystem: Environmental > Aquatic > Marine > Coastal | place: USA... | reverse complement strand
TGTTAATTAAAAGACAAGTATTTGATAAGATGATTAAAGCTTATCCAGATAAACAAATTGTTCAGAAAACAGTTATAAATGGTAAGTATGTAGATAAACCCCACATGTGGAATTTCTTTGATACCATACATGATCCTAAGACTAAAACTTACTTAGGTGAAGATTTTTCTTTCTGTAAGTTATGGAGAGAAATAGGTGGTAAATGTCATGCATTTATTGACGACCCGATAGCCCATATAGGTGAACATCAATATGAAGGACGATTTGCTGATGAGTTGATATTACCTAAGTAAAATGGTAATATTTGATATTTAAAGATCTTTAAAGGAGAACGCTATATAATGTTACAATTTTTACCTTACGCAATGGCAGCTTATGGTGGTTACAAAGGATATCAACAAGCAAAAGATTCAGGAGCTTCTGGTATTGGTAGATTACTAGGTGCAGCAGGAGGTGCTTATGGTGGATACAGTTTAGGTTCAACTGGTCTATCTATGTTTCCTGGTTCACAAGCAGCGCAACAATTTGCAGCATTACCTTTAACACAAAGACTTAGCGGTATACCTGGTGTGCCACAAGCAAGATCAACAATTCCATACACTCCAAGTGCTACAGGAAGACAAATGAGTGAAATGATAGGTGATCCAAGAGTAGCAATGACACCAACACAAGACAAAGGTTCATTACTAGATCTTTTAAGAAAGAAAGATAGTGATGAATATGATCCATTAAAAGTTTCTGCAGCTGCAGCATTAATTCCATATGCATTAGGTGCCTTTGATCAAGCACCAACAGATATTTATATGCCTGGATACAATGTAGATTATTTAGAATTACAAAAACAAAGACCAGGATACACATACATTGACCCAACAACTGGTGAAGAAAAAGCTTATGAAAAAGTTTATGCACCTGAACAACAAGGTGTAGGCGATAGAAGAATGGGTCCTTATTCATTGAATGTCCAAAGACTAAATACAGGTGGTATAGCAGAGATACAAAAATTTAATGAAGGTGGTGTAAACTATCTTCCATCAAAAGTTTCTCATGACGAAAATGATGCTAACAATTATGTTAGAGCATCAGGTTATGTAGAGGACGGATCTGGAAACGGAGACAAGGACGAAGATACAATGTTAGCTCAATTAGCAGACGGAGAGTTTGTAACAAGAGCAGATGGAGTATTAGGTGCTGGAATCATAGCTGGAGCAAATCCAAATAGTATGAAAGATATGAGAGAAAAAGGCGCTAAATATTTCTACGAACAACAAGCAAGATACAAAAGAGTATTTGATTTATTGAAGGAGAAAAATGGCGACAGCAAACAAAAAACAAATTAAACCATTAGTAAATATTTTACCTTTAGAGCCAAAAGACATAGAAAAGTTTTGGCCACTAGCTGAGTTTATGGTATCTGAAGCTTTAGCATTCTCAGGTAAGTATGCTGATGCATCTTGGGTTTTAGACAACTTGAAAAAAGATTTAATGCAATGTTGGATTATGTTTGGATCTGACGAGTCTGAAGAAAATAAAGTATTTGGTATCTGTGTTGGGCGTATTGCAGAGATGCCAAACTATAATCAATACGAAATAATAATTTGCACAGGTAAGAGAAGAGACCTTTGGGAAGATTCTTTAATACAAAGTGTAACTGAATTTGCTACAGTCAATAAATGTAAAAGACTTAGCATCATGGCCAGACCTGGTTGGGAGAGAATTTCCAAAAAATGGGGATGGAAAAAGAAACATGTACAACTAGAGAGATGGATATAATATGAGTTTTTTTGGAGGAGGATCATCACAACCAGCAGCAACACCTACTACACAAACATCGTTTGTAAGAGAAGCTCCTGGTATTGAATCGAGAAAATTAGAATTAATGGACATTGCGCGACAGGTAGCGCAAAATCCTATAAACTTACCTGATATTCAAGTAGCTCCCTTATCTGCATTAGAACAACAAGGTATAACTGCATCGGGAACCACTGGTGTAGGGGCTCCAACTTTACAACAAGGTATAGCACAAATTACAGGTGCAGCAGCTCCAATAGGTTCAGCGGATATAGCACAATATTTAAATCCATATCAACAGTATGTAACTGGAGAAATAGCTAGACAAGGTCAAATGATGCAAAATCAACTTGGTGCACAGGCAGTAGGCTCAGGTGCTTTTGGTGGTGGAAGAGAAGGAGTTCAACAAGCAGAACTTCAAGCAAGGACTTTAGAAGCAATGGGTAGAGCACAACAACAAGGATTTGGAACTGCATTAGGTGCTGCTCAAAGACAACAGCAAGTTGGTTTAGCTGCAGGTCAACAATTAGGAGCATTAGGTGCGCAACAACAACAAATGGCTCAACAAGATATTAATCAATTGTTTGGTGCAGGTGGAGTACAAAGACAATTAGCGCAAGCTGCTTTAGATGCACAAAGACAATCTACATTACAACAACAATACGAACCATACCAAAGAGCTGAGTTCTTAGCTAACTTGTATGCGGCAGGACCTAAATCACAATCAGGAATAACTATGGGAACAGCTCCAACAACAAGTCCATTAGCACAAGCGGTGGGTACTGGTATAGGAGCATTCACAGCATATCAAGGTATTCAACAAAATCAATAGGAGGATCAATGGCTATAGATAAAGTTTTAAATCGTCCTATGTTTAGAAAGGCTGCACTTCAAAAAGGTCATTTAAAACCTATCAAGGCTAGAATTGGTACAATGGTTGGACTTCCTACCGGTGCAAGCACAGCGTATAACCCAAGAAGAGTTCCAGCTGTAATACCAGGACAAGGTCCTTATACACCAAAAACTCCAAATTTATTTCAAAGAGGATTAGGCGCTATTAAAAGAAGAGGCGCAGCAGCTTTCGGTTTACCCGCGTATGCAGGATATACAGCTATGTCAGAAGGTTTAAATGCATTAGGTTTAAGAGATAGACCTGAAGTAACTGTACCACTTTCAGTAGCTGCAGGTTACGGTGCAACTAGATTACCAATATCAGCTGCTTTAGCAGGAACAGGATTTATACCAGCTGCTATGGGTGTAGCAGGTATTGAAGGATTAGCTGCATTAACAAGAGCAGGTGTTAGAGAAAGAGAAAGAATTAAAGCTATGTCTCCAGCAGAGTATGAAGAGTTTAAAAGAATGAATGAAATGAGAGCATTAGAAGGTGAAGCAGGAGTATTATCAGATGAAGAATTATTTGGAAAATTTGTGCCAAAAGAAAAATTACCATCTGTTTCAGAAGTGAAACCTAAAACAGGATTAGAAAAAAGAAAAGAATTTAGAGGTCAAAGACCATCTCAGTTAGAAGGTGATAAATTAATAGCTGAAGATAATAAAGCAACAATAGATAATCAGTTAGTAGACATTGATAAAGTAGTTAAAAATCAACGTCCTAGAATGGATGAGATTGCAGGAGGTGGTCCAACAGAACCTCAAAAACCACAACAAATTAAAACTACTACTGTTACAGAGCAGAAAGATGAAAAGAAAACAAATCAACAAGCAAACGCTAATGTTGTAACTGCAGGCGCTAAAACAGATTTGAATCAACCAGGTAAAATAACAGCAGCCGATGGTTCACAAGTTACCGATGCAACTATTGAAAGAGCAAAACAAATAAGAAAAGAATTGATGGCTGGTCAATCATCACAAGCTAAATTAGTATTCTTATCTAACCTTGCGTCAGGTTTAATGTCAGGAACTACAACAAAAGGTGGAATAGGTGGAGCATTAGAAGTATTTGGTAAAGCTATTGGACCAGCAGTAAATAACTATGCTGCAATCAAACTAAAAGAAAACGAATTAGAAAATGAATTTATGTCTGATGCATTAGAGCTTGCACAAGAAGAATTTGAAGCAAGAAATGCAATATTAGAAGCACCTGATTTTCCTGATGCAACAGCTGGTATTATTCAATTCTCTGATGAAAGAGGCAATGTAAGAAACATGTCTGCTAGACAACTTAAAGATGGAACTATTCAAATAGCTGTACCAGGACAAACAGATCAATATGGAAGACAATTATTTCAAACAGCACCTGTTGGAACATTTGATAGATTTGTAGATGCTAAATATGCAACTAAAGAACAAGGTGAAACACTAAGAAACTTATCTGGTAAATATAAAGCATACAACCTTGGTAGAAAAACAATTGATATTTTAAGAGAAGCAGAGGGAACAGATAAAAAGTTTGCAGGTCCTGCTGGTAGATTCAACTTATTTACTACACGTCTAGGTGATGCATTAGATGACTTAGGTTTAAGTTTTGCTGGATCTAAAGAAGAAGGTCTAAGACAAATTGAAGAACTTAAAGATGACTATGTAAGAGATTTAGTAAGAGATGGAATGTCTGAAGATGAAGCTAGAAATTTCTTAGATAAAAACTTTGGTAAAACAGATAAAATATTTGCAGATACATTAAAATCTATGGGTATGTTTAAAGATGAAACTGATGCTGCTAACCTTGAAAGATTAGCAATCAATGAAACAATCCTAACATATGCACTTGCTAACTCATTGAAAGACAAAGACAGATTAACACAAAAAGATATTGAGATGGCAAAAAATCTAGTTAACATCTTCCCATTATTAAGAGGTCAGAAATCTGTTATTAAATCATTAGAAGCAGTTAATGAAACAATTTTAGGTGATATATCAAGACTTGAAAATGATTACCAATTCTCATTCTTTGGTGACTCATCAACAATTGATAACTATAGAAGAAAATATGGTATCATGGGTCCAGAAGCTGTTTCAGAAAATCAAATAGTAAACCCATTTAAAGATCAAAGTACACAAGAATTGTTGGAGGCTTTCTAATGGCTATCACAAAAGAAGAACTTCAAAAAAGATTAGATGATAAATCTCTAGATCCGTCTAAATTAAATCAAAGACAAAGACAAATTATTGATGAACTTATTGATAGGGGTGAATTAAAAGGACCTAAAATGTCTGTGCTCGGTGCACAAAGAACTAAAGCTGCAAAAGATATAGCAAGAGCAGAAGAATTTTACAAAGATCCAATAGCTGCTGCATTAGATGCAGAAGATTCAATATTCAAAGGAAGACCAACTGCAGAGCTTGCAGGAGACTTATCAGGAAGTATTGCACCCTATGTTGCAATGAGAAAAAAAATTTTTGGTGCAGCTAAATCAGGAAACTTATGGCAAAGAGGACCAGGTAAATTTTTACAAGGTGCTACTAAAGTTGCAGACAAATTACCAGGACGATTTAAATTATTAGGTGGTGCATTAAAATTAGTTGCAAGAGTAGCTGATGCCCCTGCCAAAGTAGTACAGAGTCCTCTAGGTAGAGCAGAACTATATTCTGTACTAGGTGGATCTGTTGGTGCAGGAACAGGATCTGTAACATATGACATGTTAAATGAACAGGCTGGATTAACAATTGCAAATGCAATCACTGATGAGTTTGCTGACTTACCAGATAGAGATATTGATCAAGATATTTTATTAAACGCAGCACAAGCAACAAAGACTGCTGCGTATTGGAATGCAGGAGCTGCAGCACTTACACCATTCATTAGTGGCCCATTAGGTAAATTAGGATCAAAATTATTTGGAACTAAGGGTGCTAAAGCAAAAGAACTTGCAGAGTATGCAAGAGACAAAGGGTTACCATTACCACTTAATACTGCAATTGAAGATGGTCTGTTATCTGATGTAGGTAGAAATTATTTCAAAACGGTTGGTGTATTTCCATTTGTATCTGGAATTGGTAGATCTGCTTTAGAAGGAGCTGAACAAGCAGCAGGTAAACAATATTTAAATTCATTAGCAGAGTTTGCACCTATTATGAAAACATCTGCATTATCGTCATCAATTTACAATCAAGCAGCTAAAGTGTTTCAAGAAAGATCTGCATTGATTGGTGCTAAATATAAAGCCTTTGATACATTAGCTGACACTGTAGGTAACCCTAAAGTCATTAGAATGACAAATTTACAAAAAAGAGCTAGGGAATTTTTAAATCAAAATAGTCAAATGTTTCCTGAACTAACTGGTTATGTTTCAGGTGTACGTGAGATAGATATAAAAAATATAGATAAACTTTTAAAAGCTGAAGGCGATCCATTAAATTTATTCATGCAAGCATCTGTAGCTATTAGTGATGAAATGATTACTCCAAAACAATACAAAGGTTTAATGCAAATGATGAATAGAGCGATTGAAGGCACACAATATCAAAACGTTAGAGCATCTATCTGGGGATTAAGAGAAGCTATGGAAAATGATTTAAATGCATTTGGATCAAACTTAACAAAAGACAATTTTTTAAAAGACCAAGGTATAAGAGAAACTTACGAAGAAATGACTAAGCAACAAGGTAAAGAGTTTGCTGATGGGTTTATAAATAAAAATATTACTGATGCTGAACAATTATATAGTAAGCTTTATGATGCTAACTCTACTTTTTCAAGTATTATGGGATTTTATCAAAAGATGGGTGTACCAAGAAAATTAAGAGCATTTGATAGCACATTATTTACTAACAAAGGTGTTAACAATATTTTAGGTACAGAAAGATTATCAAGAGATCAAGTATTTCAAACTATGGAAAGAGATGTATTTGCATCTAACTCACCTGATGCAATAGAACAATTTAAAGTATTGATAGGTGCTACAGGATCAAAAGCAACGGACAACGGAAAACGATTATTTGATGCAGCTAAATCAAGATATATGTTTAATGCTTTCTTATCTTCATTTGATACTGCAGGAAGTCCAGCAGCTCAATCAATTTTTAAAGATGTAGTTGGTCAATCTGCAGGAGTTAAAGCAGGAACTGAGTATGCACAAGATGCAATGAAAAGATTAGGAACGGAAGAGTTACAAGCTGCAAGACAATTTAGTATTGATGATGTTAAATTAAATAATGGTATTTACGATATAAGCTCAATAAGATTTAGTCCAAAAGACTTTGCTGATTTTAATATTAATAAATTTATGAGTAAACTTGGCATTGGTGAAGCGACTTCTGATATTGGTAGAGAGAAGATGGTTAAGTTATTAGGCCAAGATGGAACTAATGAGTTTTACAAATTTACAAACTATATGAAAGCGATTTCGGATATTCCTCTGTCCGATACATCTACCTTCTTACAGAGAAGAATGACACTCGGATCATTTGGATCTGTAGCTGGTGGTATGTTTGTTGGAGCAGGAATGTTTACAGTTAACCCATTTGCACCTGCAATATTTTTATTATTGGCTAGACGTGCAGGAAGAATGTTAACCGATCCAACTGCAATCAGATACATGAATGATGCATTGTTACCTGAAGAAATGATTAAAGGTTTAAAAGGTAAGAAGATTGGATTTGATAATAAATTTAGCATTAGAAGTATTAATCCTAAATTAAGTGCAGCAGGTTTGACTCAGAAGAGAGAGGCATTTGCAAGATTACTTAATTACTTATCTGATGAAGATAAAGATTTACCAAAAGTAAATCCTAAAACAGTTGATCCAAAAGCAATTCAACAAGAATTATTAAACCAAAGTTATAAAATTGAACAACCAATCTATGATGAAAAGAATTTACCAAAAGAAACAGTAGAGTCTATGTTTGCAGAAGACTTTACAGGATCATCAGGTAATGTTGAAACCGATAATCAAATGGTGGATTACTTACAATCATCTTTAAGAAACAGAGAAGAAGTAGAAGTTGATGAAGCTGCAAGAAATGTAGAAGCTGATCAAGGTATGATAACTGAAGGTATTGAAGATCAATTAATTAACCCTGTGCAACAACCAGCAGCACCGGCTACCGGACAAGCGACACCGCAAACCGTACAAGCTTTGTTCCCTAACGATCCGTTAAGTGCACAAATAGCTGCAAGAAGACAAGGACAATCATAATGCCTAGATCTAAATCTGCCTTAGAAAAAATAGAATATCATGAAAAGATCTGCAGAATTATGCAGAAACAAACATTTGATAAGATAGAAAAAATGGAATCTAGAATTCTAAGAATGGAAAAATTTATTATTGGTGGCTTAACTGCAATACTTTTAGCTGTACTTTCAAATCATCTGTAGTATTAATGATGCATGAAGCTCATTAAGAAATATCCATACAAACATTACAATAGATTCTCAGATACCACAGGACGTAAATACTTAGTTGATAATATAAAAGTGCCAAGTGTTACGACTATTCTAAGTGCTACTAAAGATAAAAGATTCTTAGATAATTGGAGAAGAAAAGTAGGAGAAGCTGAAGCAGATAGAATTATGAATCAAGCATCAACTATTGGAACAGAGATGCATCAAGTATTAGAGTATGCCTTAAATGGACAAGGTTATTATAATGCAAGTGAAGAAGGTGCTAAGCCTAGAATGATGGCAAAGACCATACTTAAAAATATAGATATTTCTGAAGTGTGGGGTAATGAGATTAGTTTAGAATATCAAAATAAATTTGCAGGAACATGTGATTTAACTGCTGTGGCTTATGGAAAGCCTAGTATTATAGACTGGAAACAGTCTAATAAACCAAAAAAAGAAGAATGGGTAGAAGACTACAAATATCAGTTGGGTGCCTATTATTTAGCCCATACAGCCAATTACGGCCCCATAGAGCAGGGTGTAATAGCAATCTGTACCCGAGACCTACAATATCAAGAATTTAAGCTCTCAGAGCCTGATTTGAAGGAATATGGAGATAAATTTCTCGAGAGAGTAGAGCAGTTTAATAAGTTGAAAAATGGATAATAGTAATAGCTACTATTTCTAATATAATTAAAGCTTCGATCATATTAACCAACTTTTTAATTCTTCTTCACCTAAAGTCTTAGCAGCAACCCTACCTTTTTTAGTTAAAGACTTCATAATAGCCTCATCAAGAGTGCCTTTAGCTACAATATCAACATAGACAACAGTACCCTTCTGGCCCATTCTATGAGCCCTATCTTCTGATTGCATTCTGACTTCTAGATTATAATTATTAGAATAATAGACTACTGTGTTACAAGCAGTAAGAGTAAGACCAAAACCGCCAGTAGTTGGATTACCCACAAGGAACCGTACCTTAGGGTCCTTTTGAATTTTCTCGACAGCTTCTTTTCTAGTCTCAACATCTATAGCTCCGTAAATGCTTACTACTGATTCTTTACCATACTTCTTTTCTAAGAAGGTTATAATCTCTTGTATATTATAAATATAGTTAGCCCAAATAATTACTTTACCATCTGTTTCTTCAAGGATTTCTTCAAGTGCTTTTAGTTTTTGATTATGTAGCTGCATGATTTCACCATCATCATTCTTGGTAAAACCATTACAAACTTGATGAAGTTTAATTATTTCAGTTAATTTGTTAGAAAAAGATATAGTGCTGTCCTGGACAATAGCTAAAGCATTTGTTCTTAACTTCTCATATATTTTTTTAGCATCTCCCTCTAATTCTATATTTCTTTTTTGTCTAACCTTAGGCTCAAGATCTAAACACTCATCTTTACGAACACGACTAGAAAATCTTTTGAGTTTATTTTCTAACTCTTCTAAATTTTTATAATACTTGGGTATGGATATCCAACGATTCGATCCGACAGGAATTTCACCCATTTCTGCATATCTATTTCTAAAAGTTAAATAGCTGCTAAACCCTAAAAGTTCTGGATTTAAGAATGCACATTGTGTATATAAATCCAATGGAGATTTTGTTATTGGCGATCCTGTTAGGATACGCCTTATGGAGGATAGCGATCGTAGTTTTAATATGTTTTTTGTTCGTATTGCTGTTCGGTTTTTTATTGTTGTGGATTCATCCAATACTACCATATTTAATTTATTAGTTTTTAAATAATCAACACAAGCATTCAAACCTCTTTTAGTTGAAAGAGCTTCAACATTAATTAAAAATATTTTTAAATTATCTGATTTTTCAAATTTAAAATAATCTTTTGGCTTATCTAAGTTCCACCTGAAGACATCATATTTTAAAACATCTGGTGAATGAGTTTCTATTTCGGATTGCCAATTAGTGTAAACTGATTTAGGAGCTATGATTAATGACGCAGTTATTTTTCTTTGAAAATATAACCAAGCCATATTGTCGATTGTAACTTTTGTTTTACCTGTACCCATCTCCATAAAATAAGCGTATTCAGTTTTATCTGCTGAATTTTTTAATGCCACTCTTTGGTGTTCGTACGGCTCTGTCTTATACGGGTATTTCCACATCTGAAAACTTTTTATATTTTTTTGTTGCAAGCGTCAAATAAATATTTATAAGGCGATTAAGGAGGAAAAATGGATATAGAACAATTGTCAAAAATTGACATTAGCACAGATAGTGTCAATTCGATAACTCAAAAATGTGACGAACTTCAAAAGCTGCAAGCAGAAGCGGAACAGCTTGAAGAAAAACTTTCTTCCATAAAATCTAAAGCTAGAGATTATGAAGAGAGAATAATACCTGAAATGATGCAAGAGGCAGGTGTGTCTAAGCTTGAATTAAAAGATGGTACTAAGGTTGAAGTAAAACCTTTTTACGCAGCTAAGATACCTGAGTCTAGAGTTGAGGAAGCTTTTAGTTGGTTGAGAACTAATGGTCATGAAGACTTAATAAAAAATACTATTACAACTCAATTTGATAAAGGCCAAGACAACCAAGTATCAGAACTCATAAATGTTTGTGAGAAATTTGGATTTAACTACAACCAAAAACAAAAAGTTGAACCAATGACTCTAAAAGCATTCGTAAGGGATCAAGTCGAAAATGGAAAAGAACTACCATTCGACATGTTTGGAGTGTATATTGCTAACAAGACTAAGATAACAAATAAGGAGAAATAACAAATGATAATAAAAGACGAACAACGAAAGACTAAAGACGTAGAAGTGATAGCTAAAAAAGGAGGAGCATTAGCAGCAGTTGATTTAGAAAGCTTTGCTGATGAAGGGTTTGAAAATGTAGACTCTAAGAGTGTTGCATTACCATTCCTAAAAGTCCTTGGACAGTTATCACCACAAGTAACACAAGGTGATAGTCAATTCATGGAAGAAGCTAGACCTGGAATGATTTTTAATACTGTTACAAACCAATTATATAATGGTGCAGCAGGTATTACAGTTATTCCATGTTATTACAAGCTTGAGTACATTGAATGGAGAGATAGAGATAAGGGAGCAGTAGCACCTGTAAATGTCTATCCTGCGACTTCGGACATAATGTCAAAAACAACTAGAGGCGATGATGGTAAAGACAGACTCGACAATGGTAATTACATTGAAGAGACTGCTTCTCATTACGTTTTAGTTTGTGAAGAAGGTGCACAATCAACAGCACTTGTGACTATGAAATCCACTCAAAGAAAAAAATCTAAGAAGTGGAATTCTATGATGATGTCTTTAAGACAAAAGAAAAAAGATGGTTCTGGTTTCTTTAAACCTGCACCATTTACGCAGCAATACAGAATGAGAACTGTGTTAGAAAAGAATCAATTAGGTTCTTGGTACGGTTGGGAGATTGAACACATTGGTCCTGTGGAAGATGCATCAATCTTAAATGCTGCACACGGCTTTTATGAGACTTGTAAAAAAGGATCAGTAAAAGTTAGTCATGGAAACGAAGAGAGCGCAGAAAAAACTCCATTCTAATCTATGGACATACTTGACAAAACCTTGGAAGAGTTTGTAGAACTCTTCCAGGGCTCTTCTACATATTTTGGTGCTAGTGTTCCATTAGGTCAAAAACGCGACCGTGATGGAAAGCAAGAATTCAGACATTGGGTTGAACCTAATCCAATGACCAAGGAACATTGGTTACAACATTTAAAAGGAGAAGCTTATTATGGATCAGTTCCCATTAGAGATGATAATACATGCTCTTGGGGGGTCATCGATGTTGATCGTTATAACATACAGCATAAGGAAGTTATATCGATTATACGGAAAAGGAAATACCCATTAGTACCATTTAGATCTAAATCTAATGGTATGCACTTAGTGTTATTCATTGATGGTGTTGTTGCAGCATCAGAAATGAGAAAAAAATTAATTGAGATTGCATCAGACTTAGGTGTTAATGACACCACCACAGATATATATCCTGCACAGGATGAAGTAGATTTAACTCCTGAAGATTGGAATAAAAAAAGAAAAGGTAACTTTGTAAACTTACCTTATCAAAAAGCTCATATGACTACCAGAGTTGCGATGGACAACGAGGGTAACTCAGTAAAATTAGAAAACTTATTTAAGTTTGCATCTGAATATAGAATTAATCCAAAAGAATTTAAAAAATTAAAAGTATTTCAAGATGATGAAACAAAAGATTATCCGCCATGTGTAATTAATTTTATGAAAAATAAAGTTAAAAAAGGTGAAGGTAGAAATGATGCAATGTTTAACGTTGCAGTGCTTGCTAAAAAAATAAATCCAGATCCAGTTATGTATCAAGATTGGACTAGAAAAATGATGAATAAAGTTTGTACTGAAGATTTACATCCAAAAGAATTAGAAAACATATTTAAAGGTGTTGAGAACAAAGAGTACGCCTACAAGTGTAAAACATCAATCGCTAGGATGCATTGTTCATCAAGCACTTGTTTAAGACGTAAGCATGGTATTGGTAATAATGAAGCTTTGCCTGAAGTAGGTAAATTATTAAAAGTAAATTCATACCCAGAACCTTATTGGATACTTCCTATCCAAGGTAAATCAATTCGACTATCAACTAAACAATTATATCAGCAGCAACTACTTGGAGAACAACTGTTAAATTATGATATTGTGTGGAGAACACTTAAACCAAGTAAAAGGGATCCAGATCCGTATAGAGATTGGTTAGAGGAATTGATTGCAAACAAACAAGACATGGAAGGATTTGATGCACATGAAGAGCAATCTGATGTGTTTAATTCTAGAATGTCTAGATTCTTAGAAGATGTTGAGGATACTACTGAGTTTGATCAAATAGATAATGGTAACATTTGGAAAGATGATACTGAAATGAGATTCAAATTAGAAACCTTTAAAAATTTTATGAAAAAAATGGGTTACAATTGGAATGAAAAAGAGTGTACTAAATTTTTAGAATCTGGTGGAGCTAAACCTAAAAAGAAATTTCAAAGTATTGATAGCAGACACTGGCTTGTAGAACTACCTAAACAAACCGAACACAAAAATAAAGATGTCAAATTCGTTAAAGCAAAAGCTGCATGGGAAGACAATTAAGATTTTTGGACCACCAGGCACAGGAAAAACAGAAAATTTACTCAAGCGTGTGCAGCGCTATCTTAAACAAGGATATTCTCCCGATGAGATCTGTTATATATCGTTTACCAACAAAGCAGTTGATGAATGTGTTGCAAGGGTTAGGAAAAGATTCAAAGAATATGACGAAGATGATTTTAAATATTTTAGAACCTTACATTCTTTGGCACGACAACAGTTTGCTGAGATTCCCGTTTTAGATCCTAAAGTCGATATGTTGATGTTTCATACACAGTACGGAACGATCAAAGTTAATTTTAAAGAAGGCCACGATGAACAAAAAGTTTACAACAATTGGTCTTTACAAATATATGATAGAGCTAGAAACATGAAGGTTGATCCTGTGTGGTTATATAAACAGCAGCCAAGAAAAGCGGTGAGGTTGCAGCAATTCAAATCTATTATTGCAGGTTACGAAGAATTTAAAACAATGGAACTGGAAAACGGAAACCGGACAGCGGACAGACTTGATTTTACAGACATGGTACAAAAATTTATTGATGATGGAGTGTCTATACCTTTTAAAGTATTGATGGTTGATGAAGCTCAAGATTTAACACCGTTGCAGTGGGACTTGGTTGTGAAGTTAGCTCAAGCAGTTGAGAGAGTTTATATTGCAGGAGATGATGACCAAGCGATCTACGAATGGAATGGTGCAGAGGTAGAACACTTTCAAACGTTTCCAGGAAGAAAATTAATTTTAAAAAAATCTGTAAGGTTAAATAAAAATATACATTTCTTTTCTAAATGTATTTTAAATTCTATGGGAGACAATCGAGTAGAAAAAGAATTTTATTCTAATGGTAAAGATGGGGCCATTTATAGATGGAATGGATTAAAGAAAGTCCCTTGGGATATGGATGGATCCTGGATGGTATTGGCTAGAATTAATGATGTTAAAAGAGAGCTGCAGCAGGAAGCACGTAATTTATCCTTGTATTATCAAGATGTTAAGGGAAATAAGTCTTTTGATCCGAATCAGTATGCTGCTATCCAACATTGGAATAAAATATGTGAGGGTGGGAGTATTACTAGAGACGAAGCTACAGTCATGTATGAGTATTTATTAAACATAGATCACGGATACCGGTCAGCGGAAAGTAAAAAGTGGAGCTTTGCTCACCCAAATCAAGTATTTAATTTTGATGAATTACATCTCAGATGTGGTATGAGAGATGAACAAGGTGAATGGGAAGATGCTTTTAAAAGAAAATTTAAAGAAAAAGATAAACAATATTTTAAAAAGCTTATGAAAGAAGGTGTAGACTTATCGCAACCACCGAAGATAATTATTGATACGATACATCAAGTTAAAGGTGGTGAAGCAGATAATGTTGTCCTGGCGAGTAAATGTAACTTTCCATCTCATTATGACAAAAAGAATTTGCAGGATAAAGTAAAAGAACTTAGGGTTTGGTATACAGGTGCGACTAGATCAAAAGGAACGCTGCATTTGTTAGGCACCAATCATCAATACAATTTTCCATTAGGAAAATATTACAAACTATATGAGGCTAACTATGTCAGATAAAGATATGTTTGATGAAGTATTTCCACAAAATAAGCAGATTGGCGGGAATCACTACAAGCAATTTACGATTCAACCTTGGGAATTTATTAGAGTAAATAAATTGAATCCATTGCAAGCAAATATAATTAAATATGTTTGCAGGTATTTAGATAAAGGCAAACCCTTTGAAGATTTAAAAAAAATAAAACATTATTGCGATTTAGAAATAAAACATTTAAGAGACACAGATGCCAAAGTCGGGGACAATAAAAAAAGAAATAAAAGTAGATAAAGTTAAATTTACTTTAGAGATATATCCTGCAAGAGAAGGATGTTCAGGAACTGAGGGTCCTTTTTGGGAAATATTTCCTGAAGATTATCACGCAGCATTATTTGCATTTAGTAATAAACAAAAATTAAATGACTATATTGAAAAAAAATACATCACCAAAGTGTTGTGAGTGTGAAAAAGTTGCGGTTGTAATTGATGAAAAAAAATACTATTGTGCGTTGCATTACTGTTATAAATACAAAATACCTACGTTGAAAAAACAATGAAAGAATTAATAGTTTATCCTTTGTTTTCAAAAATAATGGGAGAGAGTCAAGAAGCCTACGAAATAACAGATGATGAATTAAATTTTATAAAAAATTTAGAAAGAAAAGAGGATGGAAATAACACGGTTACTAAAAATTCATTTATTTTAGAATTGCCAGAACTTAAAAATCTAAAGATATGGATACAAGAAAATATTGATACATATTTTTATAATGTTTTTAAAATTAAAAATATAAATAAAATTTACATTACACAGTCTTGGTCAAACATAACTAAAAGAGGACAAAGTCACCATCTCCATAACCACCCAAACAGTGTATTAAGTGGAGTTATGCATTTTGATGATGATGATGCAAATTTAACGTTTCATACTTATGAACCACCGTTCATTTTCGATTTTTCATATAGTGAATTCGATCAATTTAATAGTACAAATTGTAGCTTTCCCACTAAAAAAAATAAATTATTTTTATTTTCTTCTAAAATAGATCATAAGGTAGACATGCAAACAAAAAATAAAGAAAGAATGAGTTTGTCTTTTAACACTTGGGTAAAAGGGTTAGTTGGAGAAGATCAGAAAAAAACTTTAACGGAGATATAAAAATGACACATCAACTTAATTTTATTTACAACGATTCTGATTGGGTATGTCCTTCTGAATATCCAGATTTATCTCAAGCAAAAGAAATAGCAATTGACTTAGAGACTAAAGATCCGAACATGAAAACAAAAGGTACAGGTTGGGCTACATTTGATGGTCACATTGTAGGATTTGCAGTAGCAGCATACGATCAACAATGGTACTTTCCTATCTCTCATGATGCGGGTGGTAACATGGATTTAGCTATGACTACTGCTTGGATGCAAGATGTTTTAAAAACTCCAGCAACAAAAATATTTCATAATGCAAGTTATGATGTTGGTTGGTTACTTGTAAATGGTTTTGAGATTAGAGGTAAAATTGTAGATACCATGATTGCTGCAGCGCTTATTAACGAGAATAGATTTAGTTTTAGTTTAAATGCCTGTGCTAAAGATTATTTGGGAGAAATTAAAAACGAAACATTTTTAAATGAAAAAGCAAAAGAATGGGGAATAGATCCTAAAGCAGATTTATGGAAACTGCCCGCAGGTTATGTAGGTTTTTATGCAGAACAAGATGCAGCACTTACATTAAAGCTTTGGCAACGATTTAAAACGGAAATAACTAAACAGAATTTAAATGATGTTTGGGATATGGAGATGGAACTTCTTCCTATCTTAATTGATACAAGAAGAAGAGGAATAAGAGTTGATATTGAAAAAGCTCATGTATTAAAAAAAGAATTTAAAAATAAAGAAAAAGAAGTTTTACATAAGATAAAAAAAGAAACGACTATTGATGTAGATATTTGGGCTGCAAGAAGTGTAGCGCAAGCTTTTGATAGAATAGGTATTGAATACCCACGGACACCGAAAAGCGAAGAGCCAAGCTTTACCCAAAATTGGCTAGTAAATTGTGATAACCCGATAGCGCAACTAATAAGACAAGCAAGAGAAATAAATAAATTCCATTCAACATTCATAGACTCCATTTTAAGATATACCCACAAAGGTAGAATTCATTCTGAGATTAATCAGTTAAGATCTGACCAAGGTGGAACTGTATCAGGACGTTTATCATATTCGAACCCTAATCTTCAACAAATTCCTGCAAGAAACAAAGAGATGGGTGATAAAATTAGAAGCTTGTTCTTACCTGAAGAAGGTAAACAATGGGGTAGCTTTGACTACTCACAACAGGAGCCTAGGCTTGTTGCACATTACTCTGCAGCGCTTAATGATAACTATGCATTAGAGAGTGCTGCGGAGTTTGTAGAAGCTTATCAAAATGAGTCTGCTGACTTCCATCAAATTGTGGCTGATATGGCAGGTATATCTAGAACTCATGCCAAAACTATTAATTTAGGGTTATTTTATGGTATGGGTAAATCTAAATTAGCTAGAGAATTAGGGATTAATAAAGATGATGCTGATAGACTGTTGCAAACTTACAATAGTAGAGTGCCTTTTGTAAAGAAATTAGCTACAGAAGTATCTAACTCTGCATCTAAATATGGCTTTATTCGAACAATAAAGGGTCGTAAATGCCGATTTGACATGTGGGAGCCTGCTACCTTCGGAATGAACAAAGCAATGGACTACGAGGCTGCTAAGGCTCATTACGGCAATAATATTCGTAGAGCCTTCACTTATAAGGCTTTAAATAGATTAATTCAGGGATCTGCAGCTGATCAGACTAAAGAGGCTATGATCCAATGCTATAAAGCAGGGTATAAACCACTGCTGCAAATTCATGACGAATTATGTTTTTCAATCAATAATGAAGATGATATAAAAGGCGTTAAGGAGATAATGGAAAATGCAATCGAAAACCTCAAAGTACCTTTCAAAGTTGATATTGCCCTCGGAAGATCCTGGGGAGAAGCTAAGGAATAATAATTGCGATCACTGTAACAACACTAGAGTTAATCTTGTTGTGGAGGATCTTGAGATTGTTTCGAAGAGTCCTTGTCCTCATTGTTCTCCGACTCCTGATCTTTTTCGTTCTTCTGGTCTTCTGTAGAACTTTTATATTTACTAGGATGTTTCCAAACAAAAGTCATTAATTTAATTTTTGTCTAATGATTTCATCAACTGTGTCCTGGTCAAGCTTCATCCGGATGCCTGCCTTAACTAATTTATATTTTTTAGGATTAGAATGTTTTTCAAATTGTAAAAGAGATGTTATTAATTTTATTGCAGCACTAGTAGGATCATTTTTGTATGGTTCATAACCATGAATGATCATGAGTTTGTGCAGCTCATAGAATTGGCCCCACTTCACAAAGGATTTTTCCCATTGTTTTAATTTTGTTTTAGTCCAAAAGTTTTTAGGTTTTTTTCGGGACATGGGTAGCCTAGAGAATAATTGAAAAAAAATAAAAAGCTAGTTTTTTTTAACTAGCGATATCGTAAAGACCTTTTTTAGCGTCTTCAACACTTTGATCATTAATCTTTTTTTTAAGATCTTTGATCTTTATATCGATCCACTTCATGTCAGTCGTTACTCTGCCCTGTGCCAACGCTTGTGTTGCCCACTTGGACTCCAACTGAAGCTTTTCCGATATTAACTTTTGTAGTTGCATCTCGGTCAACCTCCTCGAAGGTTATAAACAGAAAGTCGGGTTTATGAAAACCAGCGCCTTCATGTTCTGTTACATCTCCTGAGTCAACCTTCTTTGAAAACGTCTCAAGAGCGGCCTTATCGTTCTCAGCCTCAAGCATCTCATCAACATATATATTTTTATAATTTGCTTGGACGCGATATAGCTTCATGTAGTATTATATATCAAATTGTATGGTTATTGCAACTATGTAGCAGTAAACTCTTTGCATTCAAACTTAATAGCTACTTTGCTTTCATTTACGAGGTTTTTAGGCATTTTTAACATTAATTCTTTAGCTTGTGTATAACCTGCAATTGCACAATCGAAGTGAGAATCGTAAATTTCACGAGGATACATCATATTTGGACAGGTTTTAGTAAGTAAACTACAAACGTGAAGCACAAGTAAAAATTTCATAATTAATCCTATATTATCCTATCTTATTTAATCCTTGCAATTATTATTTTAATGGTTATAACTATTGCATGACTAACAAGGAGTGTAGCATGAATATAATAAAACTTAAATCCAATAGTGAAACATTTATTAATTGGGTTAAAGAAGTTGATGATATCTTGAGCAAGACTCAAATCAACAACATCAATGGTGAACCGTTAGAGTATAAAGACGATCACTTCCAAGAGCAAATGCGTAGGTTGCAGCAATGCTCTATGAACTTTGAAATGCATCCTATCTATCCGATAAATGAGCAGGTCGCGATGGATCTAATCTACAGCCATATTGAAGGAGAGAATAATAAATATGATCAATCAGTTTTATAAATTCTGTCTTTTAATTATGCTGTTAGTGATACCACCTAAAATTTTTTTGATTTTAGTTGGGGCACTGCTTTACATAACTTTTAACTAACCAATAAGGAGAAAAAAAATGTCAGTTAAAGAAATAAAAAACAAATACTTTGCAACGAAAGATTATTCGTTGTTTAAAAAATCTAGAGGTAATCGTGAAGTAGATCATGTTCATGTAGAACGGATTAAACGATTAATTGCTGATAAAGATACGAAGGCTGCAATTACTGTAAATAAAAATTACGAAGTAATTGATGGCCAACATACTTTGCAGGCAAGAAAAGAATTAGGTTTAGAAGTTTATTTTATAATTTCTGAATCAGATGATGCTCTTGATACTGCGAGAATGAACACCGGAAAACGGAACTGGAACTTGGATAACTTTTTAAAGTTTCACTGTGATCGTAACAGACAAGATTATAAAATCTGCAGATCGAAGATGGAACAATTTGGTATGCCAGTTGCAGAAACACTTGCGCTGCTAAACGGTAAGGCAACAGTGTTTAAAGAAATGACCGAACAATTTAAGTTGGGTAATTTTTCAATTCCTGCAGGCAACATTGCAAAGTTTGATCGAATTGCTAAAGAGATGACACACATCGCTAAGCATATTGATCCTTCAGCTACAAAATTAAAAAGACAATTGATTAGAGCTTATTTAATTTTGTGTAAACATCCTAAGTTTAGTTTTGACAGATTAAAATCTGCAATGCGATCTAAGGGTGGAAAGTTAAGTGCAGTTACATCAAAAGATGAATACATTGAACAATTGGATAGAGTGTACAATGGTGGATTAACCAGAGACAAAAAGGTTGATTTACTTAAATTTGCACTTGACCGAGACTTTGATAAAAGAGAGGACGCAGCATAATGGACATAAATAAATGGAAATCTTGTGCAGTAGATATTGAGTCATACTGCATCATCAGAGCTATGGGTAAGGAAGGGTTTAGAAGACCTGGTAACATGATAGCTAAATTAGTTGATGAGGAGATTAGAAAAATAGCCAAGAAAGAGGGTAAATCTGTTGAGGCTATGAGAGAGAATTTACTGAAGCAAGGGCGCGCACTGCTCAACGGTAAATAAGTTAGATCGGATCTGATTACTAACTGAAGAAGGGGCTGGGAGATCTAGCCCCTTTTTTTATGGTTGCAATTAAAAATAAAATTCTATATTAATCAATTAACGTATTCCTAAGCCTAAATGAAAAAGTGGGGCTTTTATAAACACTTTATTTTCACAACAACAACGAACAATTAGTTTTTAAATTAACAATTTAATTAGGAGACTAAGTGGCGAAACAGAAACAAAAGGCAAGTCCTGAAGCGTTAGAAAGCACGCTGAAGAAGTTAGTAATGATATGTCCAAATAAAAAGACATATGATGAAATGACAAGTTTGATGTTTCAGTTGTATTGTGGAAATGATTTTGGTTTAGGAAATTTCAGTCTTTCATTCATTGACAAAGTTGATGAGTGTTGGAAGATCGGTCGTAAAGCTGCAGCTAAGGCTAAAGGCATACACCTGGTCTTTAAGAATGATGCGTGATTGCAGAGTATTTCCATATCTATATCTTTTCCCACTCTGCAGTCACGTTGATCATGGACGATGAAACTTTTGAATCATTAGGTCAGTATCATTATAAGGTTATGGAAACCTTAGATGGCCCAGGTAGAATGAGATTCATTAATCATGTATTTGACGAGTGGGTAGAAGCGCAAGAGCTTGGTTTTCCTAAAAGGGAGCAGCAGCAATACAGTGAATTACTCACCGACCTTGTTAAAGATTTTGGGCACTGAGATGGCTTACAGGATTGTTAATGTAAAACATCCTGAACAAAGGTTATTCCAGGCAATTATTGTCCAGGCGTTTGAAGATTGCATTATTAAAACTAATAATAAGCGTGATGTTTATAATAAGGAAGATTCTTATAATTGGTTTAAAAATGCTGATAATAATTTTGAAACGGTATGTTGGTACGCTGACATGGATCCGATATTTGTTAAAGATCGATTTTTAAAATTAAAACGTGAAAAGATTATATATTTTACTAAAGATGAACTTACTTGGATAGAGTATAGAAATAAATACAAAAGATATAGAGCAGCTCAAAGTAAGGAAGCGAGAAGAATTATTAAAATACAAATTGATAGGTTATCCCTGCCAGGGGTTAAAAAAATTAAAAAACCTGACAGGGAATCTAACTAACCTAAGAGCGAGCTAATGAAAAAAGCTCAGTATCCATTGTACGTGAATCGGTAAAACTTAGCAAGAACTATGTGTGAAAGGTTACCGGCCACCGGAAACCGAACCAATTAGGTTTAATGGTGGCCGCTATGTTTATAAAGTAGAATTTATACCATTTTCTGTGTTTTGCTGCAATCTTTTAAATTTCTCTATATAGATATTCTAGACTAATTAAAAAAATATTTTGTATCGAACCCTAAACAGGTGTCCCTGGTGTCCCTAAAGTACTATTATTCAATAATACCAATGCTTTTAATCGATTTTAACGTGTCCCTAATGGTGTCCCTATGGTGTCCCTAAGGGACACCTAATCAATAAAACTATTATATGGTGTCTTGCGGGAACTCAACTTTTGCTTTTTGGTATTGTGTACAGGGGTTAAAATAATCTATATAGTATAAAATAATTATGGGATTGAAAAAGAAAGAACTGAGAACTGAAGACGACCTGACTTTAAAGCAGCGTAAGTTTATTGATATCTATGTGAAGAACTGGGGTAACATAACAAAAGCTGAAGCTTGTAAGCAGGCAGGTTTTGAATGCAAGAATGAAAATGATTATTCTGTTATTGCATCTAGATTAACCAACAGAAAATTAAATCCTCATGTAGTTAGATACTTAGACAAAATTTACAAAGAAGAATGTGCTAAATATGAAGGTGACAACCTTAGACGTTATAAGCGATTAGAACGTATAGCTCTTAGTGCAGAAGCTGATAAACAATATGCTGCTGCAATCAATGCTGAATATAGATCTGGTCAATTGGCTGGACAATATGTTGATAGAAAAGAAGTTAAAGTAACAGGGTTGGAGGGCATGTCACGTGAAGAACTTGAAAATAAACTCAAGGAACTTTCAAACAAAATCGATGGTTACAACGCGAAGACCATTGACGTTGTCGAAAGCACAGCTGAGCAAATTGAAGAAAGCTAGTTTCTCTGAGTGGATCCAAGTTTTTAATAAAATACATAACCCACAACTCTATACATCGGTAGGTATTGTAAGTGTTAAAACGAAAAATAAACATAAATAAAAAAGCTAAACATTGGCAAGATAGATATCCAATGGTAGAAGTTGTTTGGCAAGATATTGTTAGCGACTCTGGTTGGCAAGACCTTGAGCAGCTAAAAGATTCAAAGCTTGCAACATGTGTAACTAAAGGTCATTTACTAAGTCAGGTTAAGGGTGTAACTAGAATATTTGGAGATTACTCCACTAATGATAAAGGAGAAATAGAACAGATTGGTAATACAACTATCATACCTAATTCAGTGATAGTAAGCATTAAAAAGATATAATCTTGACTTCAATATGGCTGGTAAAAATCGTGAGTCATTACTCTGGCAAAGAATTAAAAAACATATTGATAATGTGTTCTTTACCCGCATAGAATCTAGTACAATCAATGGAATACCTGACATACATGGCGTTGGTTTTGATAAAGTTTTTTGGTTAGAATT
>Ga0208162_1000486_pt1 | contig 23058 bp, 13 predicted proteins | sample CB_VirMetaG_4_FD_184539 | JGI IMG/M metagenome (GOLD analysis project Ga0208162, IMG submission 184539) | Freshwater to marine saline gradient viral communities from Chesapeake Bay - CB_1508_1M Viral MetaG (SPAdes) (version 4) | ecosystem: Environmental > Aquatic > Marine > Coastal | place: USA... | reverse complement strand
TCAGCTTTTTACAACGTACTTGATGAAAATGGAGATGTCAAAGAAAAAGTAGAAGTACCTAGTACAATTAGAAACATTATTTATCGTGATGTTGAGGTTGAGTCTGATGTATTACATCATTTAAAGCAGGTATTAACCCCAGAGCAATTAAAAGGTTATAAGGAGCTTTCAAGAACAGATGGTAACTCATTTAGTTCTTTAGTATCAATGCGATACAAAATGATTTCTATTGCTGGAGGATGGAATCATGCAAAGCAAAAAGTTTGGGAAATATTGATGGAAGGAAAATTACCTACATCAACACAAGTTAAAGAAGCTTTAAAAACATCAAAAATTCCTAATTCTTTAAAGAATGAAATCCTACAAATCAAATCATTTGAAACAATCAAACCATTTGTCTATACATTAATTTTTAATGACCTTCAAGTTGACTCTATTGAAGAAGGCTCTCAGGTGTTAAGTCCTTTTCAAAAGAAAGACTCTGAAGCTTATATGTTGCCTTTTGAAGCTTTTCCAGAAATTAATGGTAAAGAAAACCCTTTCTATAATGAGTTTTATAGGCAGGCAATGGAAGCTGAAGGATTTGTATTTAATGATGCTGACAATACAGTTGACTACAGTAATGTAGCAACTGATATTGCTTACACCCATGTGTTTGATAGTACTTTAAAGGTTTACAAAGAAGATTTGTTATCTGAAGAAGAACAAGTTCAGAAGGAGCAAGAATACTCAGAAAAGTTAAATGAAAAGTATTCTGAACTACGAGATCAATTAATGTCTGGCGAGGAAATTTCTCAAGAAAAGATTGATGAAATAGACGATACTATTAATTCAGAATTACCTATTGAGTTTTTTTATACAATAGAGGATGGTGAGTTTAAGGTTATATATGATCGTTTTCCAGAGCATTCTGACGGTACTTATTTTATAGATCATGCATTTGAAGATTGGGGTAAACAGCAAGCAAACCCTAATAATTATGCTGACAAAGAATCATTGTTTGGTACTCAGCTCATGAAAAAACTTGTAGCTGATATGTTTGAAATGAATCCTGTGAAGGCAAAAAACATTATAAAAAATTATGAAGCTTTTATTATTAATACTATTAATGAAAACTATCATTCTTTATTAGGAGAACTTAATAATTGGGATGATTTAATTAACAAGCTTCGTTCAGAATTTATCAATCGTAGTAAAAAGGATCCTTCTTACTTGGAAGCACTTAATATTATTGATGCTAAAGCAAAGAAAACAAGACTTCCTTTATGGCATCCATTCCTTAGTTATGAAGTAGAAAAACTAATCAATAGTTACTTTAGAAATAAAGTAACTAAAGTAAAACTAAAGCATGGTTTCTCATTAACTAACAAATCAAATTATGGATATGTAAGAAAACCAAGACTCAGGTTTGAAGATGAAAATGGCAATCTTATAGATCCAGATGATGTTGATGCTAAGGTGCATAAGTTAGCTTATGCAGAAGTTATTCTACCTATGAGTATTCATAAGACTATAAGTGCTTATGCAAATAAAGATGGGTTTATTGATGATGAAGCATTTGCTAAAATACCTGATGAGTTAAAAGAAGTAATTGCTTACCGTATTCCTACTGAGGATAAAAACTCAGTTATGAGATTAAAGGTAATTGGTTTCCATCCTTTTAGTGATAATATTATTCTTCCTGATGAATTTGTAGTTATTACTGGTGGTGACTTTGATATTGATAAGATGAAGGGTTTCTTTAAGACTCGCCTTGAGAACATGACAGATTTGTTAAAAGAAAGATCTGGCCCAGGTGCAGAGTTTAGAGAAAACAAAAGAAAAGAAATAAAAGATCAAAAAAATAAAACTAAAGACCAAATTAATAGAGAGATTAGGGAGTTAGAGATGGATGACATGGCTAATCTTCGTAAGTTGGCAGAACAAAATGAGAAGCTACTTGCTGTTTTAGCTGAAAGACAAAGACTTACTAAAAACCACAATAACTTTTTTGATTTAATATATCATGACATACTTGGAGATCCTACTCAAACCCAAGCTCAGTTAAGACCAGGTTCATATCCTGACATTAATAAAGCAGCTGAGAAGTATGGTGAAAAGAAAAAATTAGATTTAGTAGACCCAAGAACCATTGTTGACATTGCACAACGTATGAATACTGGTGCAGGTCTTATTGGTATAGGTGCTACATTCTCATCTGCTAAATCTATTTGGCAACTTTTTGACATGTATATAACACGTCCTTTTAATATTGCCAAAATTAATAGTAAAAAGATAGCTGATGTTTTAGAGGATGGTTTAATCAATGCACTTAGAAACGAGCTACGTACAGACTTTAATAAGAATTTACCAAACTTTTTAAATGGTGCTACAGGACAATTATTATTTCCTGAGTCAAAAGTTAACTTGCAAACAGTATTTGTAGCAAAGTTAATGGACATGGTTGACACCGTAGAGAAAATCCATTATAAAAAAACACAGGGAGATTTTATAGAACCATCAGAATTATTAGAAGATATAAATTCTCTTGAAGGAAAACTTCAACAAGCTCTTACTGATCCAAATTTAGATTTAAAATCTCAAAAAGACATAGCTGTAGAATATATCAATTCTTTGGTTAACTACACTATTAATATTGTATACAAGGATGATGCTTTAGCTGAATATAAAGATTCTGAAGTTGAAGATTTATTCACTCCTGAGTTCTTAAAGAAAATATCAGATACTCAGGCACTTAATAGAATGGATCTTTCAGATATGTCCTTAGATAAGGATATAGAAGGTAAAGACACTACTAACCAAAATGTAAACCAGCACGTTACAGCATTTGTGGATCATGGTAAAGATCCTAAAGCAGAAAAGATTAATATTAGTCCTTACACAGCTGATTATCAATTAGCTCTTGTGAGTATGGGTCTTACTATTGACCAAGCAGCAGCTATACTTAATCACCCTGTAATGAAAAATATTTCAAGACTTGCTGCTAAAGAAAGAAAAAAGATATCTGATTACTTAGATACACGAACTTGGAAAGGTGATGAAATTATTGCACCTGATGGATTAATCTTTGATGAAGATAGTAATCTCCTAAACTCTGATTTTGAAGTAGAAACATACTTAGCTTACATTACTCCTAGAGTAAAAGAAATATCAGACTTAGTTAGGTATACAAGAGTATCTGATAAAGGTGCGGGGCCTGGAAATGCTAGTACATTTGCTAAGCATTTAACTTATATTCAACACAAGAATATTAAATACATAGCAGGTGTCCCAGAGATGTTTAAAAATAATGAAACTTTTTACATGAAACATCTCTATGAAAAAGGTATTGTTGGGGCTTTGAGGTTTATGATTGACAATTTAAACTTCCCTAATATTTTAGGAGATGGATTTTATCAGATTGTAAATGCTTTTTCTAATATTAAAGGAAGTGAATTAAATGACGTTGAGATTAATGATTTATATAGATCCTATATGGAGTTCATAGCTTATGAACATTATGATTTTGAAAATTTTGAAGTAGGTACAAAAGCTTTTAATTTAAAGAAAGTTCGAAAGGAATATCCTAATAACAAATTTATATCAAGACTTAGAAAAACCAAAAAAGGATATTTAGTATTTCATGGAAATAGTGGTAATGACCCTGATGAAGATACTAAGACTAGAAATGATTTTGCATTGTTAAAAGAAGAGCATAAAAACTATCTTAAACAATATGCATTTTTTAGTTCTGGATTGGTACGTCCAAAGAAAGATGGCTTTGCCCATTTACAATCTTTAGATGTTTTCTTGGAAGATGGTTTATCAGAACATTATGAAAGTGTACTTGAAAATCGCTTTGATGATGAAAATGATATTCATGTACAAAGATTTATAGATCAATATCTTAGGAATTTTTACAGAGATATATATTATATTAATAATGTTAATTATAAGGATAATAAGAAATACTTTAAAAATTTAGTTGCTTCAAAAATGGGTGAAGATAAAAAACTTATTGGTGCACATAAGATTATCACAGAAGACTTACCATATAGTGGGCCATACATTAAAACCAAAAAAGGTATTAACGTAATTTTACTTAAATGGGATAATGACACAAAAACTTATTATTCAATATCTCCATTAGGAGTTTATGAAAATAAAAATAAAAGAATTATTGAATATTATCCTGATCAACAATATCCTGTTTCAAGATTTCAACCAAAACTAAATGCTATTCTTGATGCATACGATGGGGTAGTTAATCTAAAAAGATCAAAAGAAAGTGGTTTAGCACCTACAGTCTTTAATAATCCTAGCACTTATGTAGATCCAGTAGAGCTTAATGAAGAGCAGCAATTAGCTGTTGATAAAGTAACATCCTTTGTTAAAACTAAAGATGATGACTTCTTCCTTTTATATGGAAGGCCAGGCACAGGTAAAACAACAGTTGTAGCTCGTATTGTAAAAGAACTTCAAGCTACTAAAAAGATTCTTCTTACAGCTTCTACACATGATGCTGTTCATGAGTTAAAAGAACATTTTACAGTTGCTACTGGTGGAATAAATCCAAAGAATACAAACTTTAGAACTTTACATAGTGCTTTAGGGTATAGACAAAATCCCCAAACAAAAGAATTTGAAGTAGATCCCGATGCACGGAATTATGCTAAAGAAGTTGATGTAATTATTGTTGATGAAGCTTCTACAATTTCAGATGATCTTTTCAAAACATTGTCTGAAATAAGAGAAGATAATCCAGAAGTAAAGATTATTTATGTTGGTGACAATGCTCAGCATGCTCCTGTTAGGACAATATCTGAGTTGATTGAGTTAGCTGATGAAATGGGATTAGTTGATGAAGCAGATGCTTTAAGAAGAGAGGTTGAAAAAGGTGATGAAAGATCTGATAGTATTATTCAAACTATTGTTGATTCTAGTGAACTGAATGATTTACTTTCAGCACCATTTAGAAAAGCTTCTCCTGAGAACTCTGCTGAGTTATTAGAAAGAGTAAGACAAGGAGAAAAAAGTTCTATTCATAAATACTCAGACATTTACATAGATAATATATTTAGTGATGATCCAGTAAGAGACCCGCGTGCTAATGTGCCAAATGTTGATACTGATGAGATTACTCACGTTGGTGCTAAAGAACCTTTGCCCGAAAGAGCAATTGAGATGTTTAAAGAAGCTGTTAAAAATTTAGACCACAAGAAAATAGTAGTTATAGGTTACACTAATGAACTAAGGAATAATTTTAACGATCGTATTAGGAATTTAATATATGAAGAACCTGCTGCTTTTGAAAAGGGAGAGTTTATTATTTTTAACAGGAACTACTACAACAAGGCACTTAAAATAGATATTAAAAATAATTCTAAGTTCCAAATTTTAGACAAGCCAAAAGAAAATAAATTTACTATTAATGAGCTACTTGCAAGTAGAGGTCTTCCCACGGCAGACAACCCTGAGTTAGGTGAACTTGAAGTAACTTATTACATGAGTCAAATTGATACTTTAACTTCAGGTAAAGTAACTATTCCTATTGTTACAAGTAATACATATAAAAATATTAGTAGACTCAAAAATCATATTTCAAAAAAGCAAAGTACTGCTACTGATAAAAAAGCAGTTAATAACTATGAAGAGTTAATTAGTTTTCTTAACTCAGTTACAAGTGTTGATTATGCTTATGCTATTACTTCTCACAAAGTAGAAGGTGCTACTTATGAAAATGTAGTAGTATTAGAAGATAGCTTTATAAAAGAAAATGCTAGGTTCTCAGAAAAATCAGGATCTAGGGGATTACTTGTAGCTATTACAAGAGCTCAGAATGAGGTTTTCTTAGTTAGTAGAAAATATAATGATTACAAAGCTTCTACAAAAAAGAAAAGTGAGGGTAAGAAAATTGAATACACTCCATTACGGTCAAAAGAAAGGAAAACATTTACTGTCATAGGAGACAAAATATTTGATGAGAGTGGTACAGAAGTATTTAAAGAAAATGATAATAAAGATAGAATTAGACTTTCTGCAAATCTTGCTGTGTCTGAAGGTAGAGCTGTTATAGTTACTCATAAAAGTAAGAAGTATATAGTTAATACTTCTAATAAAATTATTTCTGCAGCTAAGGGTATGATTTTGTCAAACAGTAACAGAGAAAGAAATGCAATTTTAGAATTAGCTAGAAAGAAGTTTGAAGCTAAAAAAGCTACTCCGCAATCAAGTAAACAAACAAGCAAAGTTAAACCTGAAAACATTTCAAGTAAAGGATCAGAGTTTGCAAAGAAATTGACTAATCCTGGAAATAATCTAAAAGTTACATATAAAGGAAGAGAATTTAGAAATGCAGAGCATGCTTACCAAACTTATAAATCAGGTGAGTTTGATCAAAAAGCTTATAATAGCAAAGCATTTAAACCTGTAGGTTCTAAACCTGCTAACAAGAATACTAATTATCAAACAATGGTTGAAATTTTAAAAGCTAAACTAGAACAACATCCTGAATTAATAGAAGGTATTAATCAAAGAGGAGGGTTGCCTTATATAGAACAGTCTACTCATAATGTAACAGGAGATAAATTCTGGGAGTCTAAAGGTCAAAATAAATTTATAGAAGCTTTAGCAGATGCTTATAAATCAGTTGTAAAACAAAAACCAACTTCTCAACAAACAGGTAAAGTTAATACTATTTCTATGCAGCCAGATAATGTAACTAAAGTATTATCTGGAAAAAAGACTACTACTTTAAGAACAAATAATTTACCAAGTGGTATTTATAATATAGGAGGTCAACAATTTAATCTTACTAATAGAGGATTATTATCTGTTAAAGAAGCTGGAGGTGTAGAAGCTATTACTAAATCAGAAGCTTTTGCAGAATCTGGCCCTAAGTTTTCTTCAACAAAAGAATTTTTAGCAGGTAAAAGAAAGTTGTATGTGTATGATATTACTCCTGTTCAATCATCAACTCCACAACCAACTAGTACTGGGCGTAAAACCTATACAGGAAAAGTTACAAGCCTAGAGCCAAACCAAGTATTTGTGTTTGGCTCTAATGAAGGAGGTTCTAAAGGACAGAAACCAACTCACGGAGCTGGATCAGCAAGAATAGCTAGAGATAAATTTGGTGCTATTCAAGGACAGAGTAAAGGTGCTCAAGGACAGTCTTATGCTATAGTAACAAAAAAATTCTATGATGTAGTAAAGTCTAGTACTCCTCAAGAAATTACTAGTGAAATTGCAGGCTTATATGCATATGCTAGACAAAATCCTGATAAAGAGTTTTTAGTATCAGACTACTCTGGTAGAAATTTAAACGGGTATACAGCGGAAGAAATGGCTGAGATGTTCATAAATGCTGCATATGATCAAAAACTTGTTGAAGGAAAGGTTGGGAGAGGTTACTCCTTCCCCCCAAATATTGTACATAACGAAAACTTCCAGAAAGTTATTGACCGTAAATTAGAGCGTACCCAACCAACACAAAAGCCTTCTCCACAATCAACTGGAAAATTACTTACTTTAGAAGCTCTTTCACCTGAGTTACGAGGTATTGTAGAAACAATGCTTTATGATACTAGTAATATAAAATTGTATTCAGAAAGAAGGAAAATTAAAATCGAACCTGTTAAAAAGAAACCTGATTCTAATACAACTTATGGATTTGTAAGTATTCAAGCGGATATGTTATTTGGTGATATTAAAACATTTGAAGACTTTGAGAGAATGGCTCTTAAAGAGTTTAATAGATTAGACACATTTAAATCTATTACTTTTAAAGATCGTATTCTTTTTGATAAAGGCACTTCTTCTGAAATGGTAAGTTGGTTAAAAAATCAACTTTTACTAAGATATGGATTAATAACTGAGACAAGTTCTGATGGATTAAGTCTTAATGTATTAGGGTTACAATCTAACAAGGAGTTTAATTCTTTTTACATGAAATTCCCATATACACCTGAAGCTGAAGGAGGTCAGATACAAGCCATGAGAGTTTCACAATACTATGATCCAGGTGAAAAGTCAGGAAATCTTTTAGAATCAGCTGGTATTATTGGAACAAAAGCAGATAACTTAGTAAGAGATTATTTTGCTGATGAACTTAAAGATTTTACTGAGTATGAGTTATCTAGTGAAAATGAAATAAAAGAATTTTTACAACAATTGGCTGTATTAAAAGCTCATTTCATAAAGAATAATGAGGTTGTTATTTCAAATGAGATTACTTTATTTGATGAAAATCTTGGAATAGCTGGAACATTAGATATCTTAACAGTAGATACAAATGGTGTTTTCAGAATTTATGACATGAAAACAAACAGAAGCTATCCATTTTTTGCTAACAAACAAACAGGTCTTTTAAATTATGATAGATCATTTAAAGACGATAGATATACTAAAAGGCAAAAACACACAACCCAATTGTCTCTTTACAATATTTTGATGAATAATAATTATGGCATTAATGCTAAGGATTTAAATATTATTCAAATAAAAGTATTCTATAATGCTGGAGATTTAACAACTTCTGAATTAAAATACTTGACTGGAGACAATTTAGAAGGAAGTGATGTTTTATTTACTAAGTTAGATAAATTGGATCAGGTAATAGATGCGAAGTTAGATAAAAATATGACTAAGAACTTTAAACCTAATGAAATTTTTGATCCTGTAATGCAAGCTAAAGAAAATATTAGACAATCTATAGCAAGCTCAGATTTAACAAGTGCTGAAAAGACTAAAGCTTTAGAACAATTAGATAAAGCTAAGACAGAAAAACAATTAGGTGCCATTCTTAAAAAATACTGTAGCTGATGATATTTTGCCCAAATAAAAATCTTCCCGAGTGGAAAGAATTAGTCAATAGATTAGGTGATGAAGATTTAGCATACTTTGAATGGAATAGAAAGTATGGAGATTTTAATCAAGCACCTGTAAAGACTATTAAGAATGGTGTTCCTGAGTTATTTGATTCTAACCCTGAATTAGCTAATCAAGTATATGAAGCTTTAGGGTTTACAAAGAAAAATGAAGTTGAAATTATTGAAAATAAAATAATTACTGCTGGAAAAACTTGGTTAATAAATGAATTTGAAAAAAATTCAGAAATAAGTAAGTTTCTTAAAAGTAGAGATAAGAAAAAATTTGAAGATTTTGGAGTAGAGTCTATTTATGATATGCCTAAAGATGATATTATATATTATCTAAGTTTAGTTGCTCAGGAGTTTGCAGGGGGTGTTGGACAAATATTTACATTTAATTCTATAGATGATATTTATAATAAAAATAATCCAAGAAGTAGCTATGATGAGGCTTTAAAAGTTAGAAATTTCTTTAAAGAAAAGTTTAACATTCCAAAAGATTTAGTAGAGGGAATAGATTCTAAAAAAGAAGAATCAATACTTAATTTACTTGGGTATAGAGTTAGTGAAAAACCAGTTAATGGTAAATACAGAGTAACATTAAAAAGAGACTTTACTTCTTTTTATGATGAATTTAGTACTAAAGAAGAAGCTAAAGCAAAAGCTAATGAATTAAATAAAAATATATTAAGTGAAAGATTAGGTACTCAAATAACCCCACAACAAAAACAACAAGCTCTACAACAATACTCTCAATATCTTGATACTATATTTCCTGAGAGTAAAGTAAAGGATATTGTTTATCATGGCACTAAAGGAAAAAAATTCGATAAATTTATTTCCTCAGAAACAGGTGAGTTTGGTAGAGGTGTCTATTTTGGAAACTATCAAACAGCTTTAGAAAATACAGATAAATTAGATGATTTTACATTAGAACCTATAACAGGTTTTGATAAAAATAAAATTATACCTGCTGTAATTAATACCCAAAATATATATAAAAGAGATTTAGGGGGTAATGGTATTAGAAATGAATATGTGGTTGAACCAGAACAAATCCACATATTAGGTTCTCAAAAAGATATAAAAGGTTTTAAAGAGTTTGCAGATAAAGTCAATGAAACAGATGTAGCTTTAGAACATCAAGATAGTTTTACAATGGAAGAACTATCTGCTATGATGTATGAAAATACTGAAATTGACTTTAATACTGAAGAATTAATTGATTCTCCAATTGACAAATTATACAATGCTTACAGTGAAACTTTTAGTGAAAATCAAATAAGTAAAGAAAAGCTAGAAGAGCTTTTAAGTAAAGGTGTGCCTGTTAACTCTATTGAAGAATGGACAAAGTCTTGTTTAATAGGGGGTGGTAAAGGAGTTCCTAAAGCTAAAGATGGAATGTCTTTTAATTTTACTCCAGGTGGTACATGGAAACTTATTAAAGACTTACAAGGGTATCCTACACATGAGAAAGGAGGTGTTGATTTGTACATTGGTAAAAACGGAGTTAATCTTGCAAGAGGAGAGTCAAGCATTATGGCTGAAAAAGGATTAGTTTTACCTAAAGCTCAAAGTGAAAGTACATCGGTCAATATGCCTATAATGCAAGGAGGAGGTGTTATTAAAAACAATCCTAACAACACAGATAATGAAGCACCATCTTTTGATTATTCCAACACGGTAATGCCAAGAGATAATACTAACGTAGTAATTCCGCAAGAAAACTATGACGATTTATTAAAACAATATCTTAAAGCAGAAACAGAAGAATATGAAAGATTTAAAAATAGTTTACCTGATAATTTAAAATATACGGATGAATCAAATTATGATATGAGATATTTATGGATACATGGAGGCAAACCTAAATCTTTTGAGGAATCTATAAACACAGAAAACCCTATGTTTAGTTTAGAAAAGGATGGTTTGTATCATGGTCCAAGTGTAGAACCTAATACTCTTCAATTTGTAAAACGTTACGATCATCCTACATTACAAAAAGAATTAAATTGGTATTATTCTAAGGAAGGTGAAAAATTTAGAAGGGAATATGATTTAGTCAAAGAAGGTGAATTTTATAGATATGTGCTTCGTAAAAAACAAAAATCATAAAGGAAAAAATTATGTATAGAAATATAAAAGTAGAAGCTGAACATAATGAGCTTATCCTTGAAAATGAATATGGGGATAAAGTAATTATACCTGCTAATAAAAGAAGATGGGTTCAGCAGAAAATGAAAGAAGGTTGTAATGGTTGTATTGATAATTTAGTAAGTTCTTTACCAACAGTAGAAGACTATGCTAGTGATGGAGCATTATATCCTGGTGGGATTGAAGGGTTTGAAGGAGAACTAAATAATGAAAATACCACTCCTACAGATCCTCCTATTAATGTATATGAGAAAGCTCCTAGAAAAGGAGCTCGTTTAATATATGATGAGAATGACAATATTATAGGTGAAGAAACTCATAGGATGGGATGGGGGACTATGGATGATAAATTTGTAGTAACACCAACATTGTTTCAAGATGATAAAGGAGAATGGTATGAAGGTGATTTAAGAGAAGGTATAAGAAGAGGTGAAAGCTGGACATTTGATACACAAGAAGAAGCTGAAGCATTTGCAGCAGGATCTTGGAAACAATATGCAAATGACAATGCTGTAAATCCAATAACTACTTTACCTGAAATAACTGTTGTACCAAGAGAAAATAGATACTCTGAATATAGAAAACAGTTTATTAGAGAACATCCATTTAACATTAATGAGTGGGTTGAAGAAAGATTTAATAACCCTGTTGGAAGTCAAAGGAGAAAAAAGATTAATCCTCAAAAATTTAGACAAGAACTTCGTCAAGCAGGTATAAAGAGAAGAAATGAAGAAATAAATAAAGCCGTTATTGAAAGACTTTATAATGAAAATCCCCAAGGTGAAATGTCTCGAGGAGAATGGATTGATAGTTTTACAGAAAAAGAACAACAGCTGTTATCAACTGATCCAAGATTTCAAACTACATTATGGCAAGATCTTAAGCAAGGATTAGAAGCTGCTGCTGCATCTACTCCTGGTATAGCAGCTACACAAATTCTTGAATCTAAAGATTTATCTGTTAAAGAAAAGATTCAATTACTTGAACAGTATACTGATAATCCTGTAATTACTAATTTATTAGAATCTTTTAAAATGTTATCTCCTTTAGATGTTCCTGCTAAAGCAGTACAATCTGTTTATAAAGATGATTACTCATTAGGTGATGCTTTAGCTGGTAAAAAGAATGATGCAGGAATGATAGAAGATATAGTTACAAATCCTTTAAATTTATTGAATGGGGGAATGTTTGGAACAGGAGTTAAAAAAGGAACTAAAATAGCGTCTAGTATTGATGATGTATTAAAAAACTTACCTAAATTAAAAACAGATCCTGTAAAATTTGATAATATAGAAGACTTAATAAAGGGGATAACTATTAGAGATAGGAAAAATATGACTATCATGAAAGAAGGAGATAAATATTTTAAACAACTTAATAATCCAGAATCTTTAAAAAGGTTAAAAGAATTTGGAGACGAATATGGAATAGATTTAATGACAGCTTATAAAAAAGCAGCAGAAAGATGGGAGTATGGTACTAATATAGGTAAAAATACTAGGTTCCAAGTAGCAGGAGAAGAAATTTTTAAAGGTAATAGAATAAATGCTATGGGAACATCTACTCTTGATAAAGAAGGAATTCTTTATGAAAAGTTAGGGATTAAAGGAGACCTTTCAGACAATAGTGTAAATTATATTAATATAAAATCAGATATAAGAGATTATCCTACTATAGTATGGCACGAATTATCACATGATATAAATAAATTTATTATAGATAGTTCTCCAAAATTAAGACAAGATATTTCTGATATTTTTGTAAAAAATTTAGATGAAGTAAATAAAGAAAAAGTTTTAAAAGCTAGAAAAATTGCGGATAGTTTATATAAATCTGATTTTGAAAAAAGCAATAAAGATTTAATTAAATCTGACAAAACTATAGAGGAAATTATTGAAGGTGAATTTTATTACGTAACAAGACCTACTGAAACATGGGCTTTTTTATCAACTAACTTAAGGCAAAATTTGAAAAATACAGGTATAATTAAAGATTATAATGAAATACTTACAACTGCAAAATTAGAACAAGCTATTAAAAATGAGAATACAGTGTTTAGTAGATTTGAACCTTATATAAAAGACAAAAATAAATTTATCGAACTATTCAATAAAATGACATTAGCTATTGCTCCTGCTGCTTTGTTTCTTCAATCACAACAAGGCAGTGAGCCAGATAATAAAAAACAATAAAAATGAGGTGTATAAATAAAACAAATCCTGCTTACAATAGAGTGGTAAATGATGCTACTAAGTTAGGATATGACCCTTTACTTTTTGAGGTAAAAGCTTCTATTTGGGCATCAAATAAAGGGAAAGATATTATTCCTAATCTTCAGGATTTAGAGCCTCAGATTAAAGGGTTACTCGATATTATGAGTGACTTAAAGATTGATTTAAAAACAATAGAGGAATGGCAGAAAATAACAGGCAAAAAAGTAGCTCAGGATGTAGATGCTTTAGCTGATCCAATTAATCAAATCATTGCTTTTAAGCAAGGTCAACTTACTAAAGAAAAACTTTCTGAAGAAGTTGTGCATATTATGATGGCACATAGTAAATACGGCAATCAAAAAGATTATGAAAAAGCTTTAAAATATGTAGAGCGTACTGATGAGTGGAAGAAAGATGGGCAAAGATATACTGAAAGATATGAAAGTGAAGAACTTGCTAAAAGAGAAATTTTACATAAGATAGGAGCTGAATATCTTCTTAATGAAGTAACTGAAAAACCTAAAAACTCTCTACAAAGAGTTTTGACAAGGTTGTGGGATAGTTTTATGGCTTTGTTTGACAACAAACAAAGAATCAAAAACTATATGGCTAAGTTAATGAAAAGGCAAAACTTAACTAATGAAGTAAGTGATGAAACAATTTACTATTCATTAGCTAAAGAAAAGGCTCGCCAAGAATTAAAGAATGGAGATATTACAAGAGTTTCTAAAAAAGACTTAAAAGAAGCAATTAGTGAAGCAGCTGAAGAAGATATTCCTTTCTTTCAAGATTTGTTAAAATTAATAGAAGAGGACTTTGAAACTATATACAAAAGGAATGACAAATATTATACTGAATCAGCATTGATTAATGAAATAGGAAAAACCATTCCTGATACTATTGCTAATGATGAAGAATTTAATGAAAAAATTAATGAGATTAAAGTTTTAATCAACAAAAGAAAAGAAGCATTAATAAAGAAAGGTAAATATACAGAAGAAGCTAATAAAAAAGACATTGTTTACATGTCTATGTTAGACACAGAAGAAGATGCATTAAAAAGAGGTGATGGTCTTTTAACATTTTTAAAACTTCTTCGCAAAGATGCACTTGCAGTAGTAAATGTTATTCAAGACCCTGATACTGAATTTAATGAAGAATTATTTTCTAGTCTTCTTGAATTTTTTGGATTCTATGAACCTATGTTAGAATCATTAGAGCTATATCTTTTAAAAAGAACATTAGATTATAAATATGATCCTGCTGATTATGATGCAAAATTTTTACCAAAGGTTGCTGAACAAGAATTGTTAGAAGCAATTCGTAGCACATTATCTACTTATAATTCAGCAAGAAGTCTATTGACATCTAAGACATCTGATTTATCAATTGATATAATGCGTAAAATCTACAAAGAAAGATTCTTTATTGAGGATGGTTCTAATGATTTTATAGATAATAAAATTAATGAAAGACTTTATAATGTTAAACAATATCCAGAAAATGCAGGTCGTGATTACAGACAAGAGCTTAGAAAGATTAACAGAGATATAAATATTTTTTCTGCTTTTGCACAACCTGTAAAAGATGTAATGGACAATACTATAAAAGCTATTGGTTCATTGCTTATGGATGTTAATATGAATGTGTTGTCAGCCACAAATAATTGGATAAAAACTAAGTTTAAAAAACTTAGTGAGTACGGCTTTGATTTTAAGAATTTAGACTTTGCTATTGAAAGAGATGAAGATGGTAATCTTACAGGATATTTAAATAGTAAAATAAGTTACGCTTCGTGGGATAAAGCTAAAAAGGAATTTGCTGATTATATAAATAAAAAGTATAAGCTTCCTGAAACTTATGAAGAAAGATTGCAACGATCTGAAAGAGTAAGGTCTCTTCGTGAATTAAAAAAGAAAAATCCTAAAGCAAAATTATTACAAAGTGAAGTAGATTTATTACTTGATGAAGATGCTAAAAACAAAGAATGGCAAAAATGGCATTTCAAAAATACAAAACCTATTGACAATGCTAAAGAGCTTTATGAAGAAGCAATAAAAGATATGACTGATGAGCAAAAAGCTATGTACAAGGAAAAGTACAAAGGTACATATACAATGTTTGACCCAGAGACTCAATCAGTTTATACGTATGAGTATTTTAAAGACATTTACACAGAACCTTCAGATGGTTCAGAACAAAAAGCACCTCATTATAATGAGTTTCCCAAAAAGAAAGGTAGTAAGGTTAAAACAAATGATTACAGAAATAAGCAATGGGAAAAGCTTTCTGACAAACAAAAAGAATTTATTGAAGAATATGCTAATCTTAAAGCTGAACTAACTGCCGACTTTCCATCTAATTATAATAAATATCAGATGGTACAAATGGAGGAAGATACAGTCGGAGTGTTTCTTCATAGGGATAAAAACTTTAAGAAAAGACTTGGGCAGATGTTCAAGGGTATTTTCATGAGAAGGGAGGATGATAGTTTAGAATATGGAGATGAGAATTCTATTGACAAAAATATGGGTGGGTTTATAACTAGATCTGCACCTGTTCATTATTTAAAACCTTTAAAGGATCCAAATATATTATCTAGAGATTTAGTTGGAGGTCTTTTTGCATTAAGTCAAGTATCTTTTAATTATCAGTTTAAAGCTCCTTTAGCTGGTAAACTTATGGTGCTTGAACATCAACTAAAAAATAGAAAAGTTGCAAAAGGAAAATCCCCTTTAGGTCAATCAAATTCTGCCATCAAGTTTAGTAAAATGCTTGATATGTTTTTTCAAGATATAATGGTTGATAAACTTGAAGTAAAAGTAGGTAAACGTAATGTTGATGTAAGTAAACTTTTTAATACAATCTCTAATTACACAAGAATGGCAGGCTTGTGGATGTCAGGTGGTACAATTGTAAGTTCTGCTATTTCACCTAGACTTTTTGAATTTAAAGAAGGTTTGCTGAAACAATATTTAGATTTAAAAACTTCTAAAGAAGCTACTAAAATATATTGGAGAGAAATTGGTAGAACGGGAGCAGATGGATTGAGAAACATTAAAAAGACTAAAATTAATGCCTTAGCTGAAGAATCAGGTATTATTGATTTAGCAAAAAAACAAGACAGAGGTTATTTTCTTAGGGAGAATTTAATGTGGAAACCTTATGCTTTGCCAACAGTAGAACTTGGTACAAGAATGCTTATTGGGCAAATGCTTAATGTAAAAAGATTACCTGATGGTACATGGATGCCTAAAGAATTTTATAAAGGTGACAACTGGGATAGCTTACCTAATTTGTATGAGGAAATGAGAGTTGATGAGGATGGTAAATTGATTGTTCCTGAAGGAGCACAAAATGTTTGGAACCGAGCAAAAGTTAAAGCTAGAGATATTAGCAATAGATTAGATGGTGCTTTATCAAAGGAAGATAAGTCCTATTTACATCAGCATTCTGTATTATCTATGATAGCTATATTCAGAAATTTTTTCATTAGGATGGTTAGTGATAGATTTAAAGCATCTGGTTACAATCATGTAACTGACCAATGGGATGAAGGTAGTTATATAGCTTTTGGGAAAGGTATTTATAAAATGATGTCTGAAGGTAAATGGTTTGAGCTTACTAAAAAATTAGCTGCATGGAATAAGCTTACTGATTTAGAAAAGTATGGAGTAAAAAGTGTAATGTATGATCTTGCAGCACTTGTAACTCTTAGTACTTTAAGCTTGATTATGCATGCTAAAGTAAAAGACATTGATGATGAAGAAGATAAGTGGAAGTATGAATTCTTATCTTATCTTACTAACAGATTGTTGTTAGAATCTACTGCTGCTATTAACCCTCGTGAATACATGACTGTTTTAAGTAATCCTTTTGTACCATTAAAATATTTAGATTATACTTTATCAGCTACTGATTTATTTTCTGGGAGAATTGTTGAAAGTGGTACATATGAAGGTTATTCAGTAAGAACAAGATATCTATTAAGGGTTATACCTGGGGTTAGAGGATATTTTACTACCTTAGACCCACAATCATCTAATCAATTCTTAAAAACTAAAGCTCTTGAATTTTTACCATTTAAATCCTTTGAAGAATATTATAATAATTAATAATGGAATTATTACAACTACTAAAAACTAACAGTCCTTTAGAAGAGGATACTTCAGAAAGCTATTTTGAAAAAATAGGAACTCTACTTGATATCAGCAGCATTGCAGCTGGTAGTAGAATTAAAAGACTTCTCAAAAAGAATAACCTTCCACAAGGAGTTAATGGTGTAAGGTTACTTATTGAAAGTCCAACAGTACTTGAAGACACAGTATCTATTGATGACATTTCATGGAGAGACATGATTCCTGCTATTGAGCAAATGAAAAAACTCAGAGGGAGAAATAATGCATCATCTCACTTCATAGATGTATCAGTCAGTACAAAGAATCCAATCTGTATTATTCCTTTTGGTGATGTACACATTGGTGCTATTGGTACTGATTATGAGTTGTTTCAAAAGATTACTGACGAAATAATAAAAACTCCGAATCTATATATCATTCTAATGGGAGACGAGATTGATCTCGCCATAAAATTGAGGTCTATAGCAGAAGTATTGACCTCCGTATTGACCCCTGAATTGCAAATACAGTTTATGAAGTCATGGCTAAATGACATTAAGCATAAAGTGTTGTTTGCAGTTCAGGGTAATCATGATGCTCGAATTAAACAATTCTCTGGAGTTGATGTACCAAGAAATATCATTACCAAAGTAGTGCCTTACAGTACAGGTATTTGTCATGTTAATTTGCAAGTAGGTGATGTCTTGTATAAGATAGCAGCTGCACATAAATTCCCAGGTCATTCAATGTGGAATGTAAACCATGCAAATAAAAAGTACAGCGCAATGCAATATCCTGAAGGAGATATTTACTTAGGTGCTCATACACATAGACCAGGAGGTGCATTTGATTGGGAAAGTGGTAAGCTCAAAGTATATTTGAATAGTGCTACATTAAAAACCCATGACGAATATGCTGCTACTTGGTTTTCTATTCTTACAAGCCCTGTATACCCCTGTATGGTTTTGCATCCCAATGAAAAAATTATTGCTCCATTCATTAGTATAAAACATTGGAAAGCTTTAACTTTACAAGAAACACCATAATGGCTAATTGGGATCTTCGCTTTTTACATCTTGCTGAGCATATTAAAACTTGGTCAAAAGACCCACATACTCAAGTAGGTGCAGTAATTGTTGACTCTACAAATCGTATTGTATCCATTGGATACAATGGATTTCCATCAGAAGTAGATGATGACAAAACTTGGAGGTATGAAAGACCACAGAAGTACTTGTATACTGAGCATGCAGAACGCAATGCTATTTACAATGCTCATAGAACAAATGCTTCACCAATAGGAGGGACAATATATACTACTCTTATGACTTGTGCTGATTGTGCAAGAGCTATAATCCAATGTGGGATTAAGAAAATATGTACTTGGGAGTTTAACAAAGTTCCTGAGAGATACACTGAAAGCTTTGCTGCAGCATTAGAAATGTTTGATGAAGCAGATGTGAATGTTGTTTTTATACCTCAACAATAGCTCGGATGGTGGAATTGGTAGACACGCAGGACTTTAAGAGTAATTATTATGTATAATAATTGCAAAACGTATGGGCCTTATACATCTAAACAAGATGGTAGGAAAAGAATGGTTTTAAAACATCCTGATGGCAGGAAACAAACCATTTCTTACCCTAAGTATTTAGTAGAGATGTATTTAAATCGTTATTTGAGCGATAATGAAACCATTGATCATATTGATGGTGATTTTACAAATAACGAACTTTCAAATTTAAGAGTTATTGACCGAAAAACTCATTCTTATCAAGACGCATTAAAATATAAAGATGAAAAACATATTTGTGTTTGGTGTAATAGTGAGTTTGTTATTAAAGGCAATAAATTAGGACAGAGAAACAGAAGAAAGTCTTCTGGCTTTTGTTCTAAAAAATGCACTGGTCAATATGGAGCTTTTGTACAAAACGGAGGCATTCCATTAAAAACTAAAATGAATTTGAAAAAAGATTCATACAAACCAAAGAGTGCCTTGAAAGAAATTTCAGGAGTAGAACCTTTCAAATTCGGGGAAACCTGTAAAATGGCAATCCCGAGCGAAGCTCCAAAAGAGGAGAACGTGTAGAGACTTGACGGAAGGCATCTAAGTCAGAAATGATATGATGAAGAGAAAGTCCAGACCACAAACATTATGCGCTTAATGGTAGTGAAAACTATAGTGGTAAGAAAATCCTGTGGCCAGTAATGGCCGTGCGGGTTCAAGCCCCGCTCCGAGTACAAATATTAAAATATGAAAGTTGTAACATATACTTCTAATCAAATTTGTGTAGGAATATCATGGGGTAAAGCAGTAATACCTAAACGTGCATACTTTTGTATTGAATTACCTTTTTTTGCCATCCAAATTTATCTTTAAATAATAAATGAACTATGAGAAATTTTTTAATCAAAAACCTTAATCATGTATGATGTAATTTATGTTAACCCAGCCTCTGAGAAAGTAAGTTTCATGTGCGAAACAATGGAAGAAGTGCTAAACATTGCTAAAACTTATCCTATCCATTTGGTGTTAGATGAAGCGAACAATATTATTACTGGTGAAGTTTTAAGAACATTAGAATCACTCAATAAAACAAATGATCATGCCAAAGAAGAAGCTTAATAAACTTGGAGTAGAAAATAGTTTATGGAATAATATCCGTGCAAAAAGAGGTAGTGGTAAAGCACCAACTCAAGAAATGCTTAAGCAAGAACGTAAGATTAAAGCTAAGACTAAGAAAAAGAAAGGTTAAGAAAAATTTTTTGTTAGGAGAGTCCTAAGCTTTTACAGCCTAGGACCCTTCCTTTATTATCTCTTACCTTCTCAGCAGGGTAGTACAAATCGTACCTATCCTTTGCTGCTTCAAAGACCATCTTAGATACAATATATATCACATTGGGACTTGGTGGTGGGAGGTTTTTAATCTTACCAAACCTTGCTTCAGATAAAGGAATAGCACCTAAATAATCTACTTGTTCCACTATCTTTTTTACTCTTGCAGGTTCGCCTTCAGGATGAAGGTACATAATCCTTTTATTGTCGCTATTTAATATTACAATAGGATGATCAGTAAGATTCTTAATTGTCACAGACCAAACGCTTTAATAGTATGTTGAAATGGGTTACCTTCAATGTCTACTACCAAATCCAACATTTGACTTGCAATTTGCCTAATCTCCATTTGAGCGTCAGGTTTGTTTCTTAAATTTAGAAAATGATAGAACGACCTCCAGTTAAACATAACGTCCATTGTAATTTGCGAGTTCATTGTTTTAAACAAACGAGCTGATTCTTTAGCTCTCTTTCTTCCAACAACAGGTATAAGTATATCAAGATAAGTATGATAGAATTCATTTGCTTGTTCAGTAAATTCTATCAAATCTTGTTGAAACATGTCTGGCCAATCTTCAGGTACATAAAATTTATCATCTTTCAGCTCTTTGTACCGTGCTGATTCTCCATTAATGCTTACACCAATCCTGTGCTTCAATAAATGAATATGTGAAGCTTGGTCACAGGTAACCAAGAAGTGCAGCGAGGACTTCTCAAATGGCGTGTGGTGGCCATTCTCAGCCAACATTTTAAGTAGTTTGTCCACACGGTTTAATTTGTCCTCAGTTAATTCCCTGCTGGTAGATGTCCATGCAGATTGTGCATGGGTTAAGTCACTACCATAATATCCGATTAGTTCTACTCTATTTTTACTCATAATCTATTATTCTTTAATTAAACGTACAGAGAGTCCAAATTCTTGGTTGCTAGTTTTTATACCAACATTATCATTAGAAATGAACAGAAAACGAGCTTTAGATATTGAAACTAATTCCGACCAATAGTAGCTCGAATCCCCGTCTTTGAATGTATGAACCAATAAACTAAATCCTGAAGATGGTAATTTCAATGGTGAATTGAATGCACCATTCCAATTATCACTCTCCCAACTAAGTATCTCAGCCTTCCATTCATCTTCGGTTGGTAATCTGTATCCTTGAGGACATTCTATCTCATCAAAAGTATAATAATCGCCATAAGCCTCTGTATCATTAATTGATGTTGCAACTCTTTTTGCACCAATATTCCTATCTAACCAAATCCGACCAGTCTTTGATTGCACCTCGTTATATTCTAATCCATTGAAAGTGATAGTATTAAGTTCATCTGTTGTACGATTCAATTTACACTTAATCTTATCACTATCTTTTGTTTGTAGATCCACATTAGCATCCACAGTCAATTCACTTCTGTCAGGATTTGCCTTCCAAAACTCATGCCTAATCACTCGTAGAATATCATGCGCTATTCTACACGACTCATCTACCTTTTTATTAAAAATACTCCAGCTTGTATTTGGATGTAAGTTTTCTTGAATAATAATGTTACGAGCCTCCATTAACTTTTTATCCGCTTTATCACGAATTTCATGGTACTGGGCAAAATCAGTTTCTCCATCCTCATCTTTTAGTTTGTTCCAAAGATGTTTTTGGAATGTGGAGTGGTCTTTAATACGTTCAAACTGACCAATACCAATGCGAGTGTACAAATCTAATGCTTGTTGTACGAGTCGCAGTTGTTCTTCTGTTAAATGTAATGTAGTCATTATTAACTGTTTTGATATCTTGGAATAATATTAGGAGTTTGATACTTTCTATTTAGGAAAGTTAATGATAACATCTCTGCAACCTCATCATAATTCCCTTTAGCCATTTCTGGTTTGTATGGATAGTATGTATCCTGAATAGTTTTTACTGCATAATCATGATTGTGACCTCGATCAAGTAAAGCTTCAAGACATTCAACAGTCAACTCTATAAATTCATGTACTGTAATTTCCATATTATATACTTTATTAAAATAATCTTCTGCTGACTTATGCCCTAAACTTACGAAATATTGTTCGGCAAAATCAATCATCTGTTTTTTCTCCTTCTCAAGCATTGATTGTATCTTTTCTTCAATCAATCTGGGTGTATTTAAATCCATTGGTAAGGTTGCTCTAATCCAATCTAATAATTCTCGCAATGTTGTCTTCATTTCTCTTTATTTTATTCTTTATCTATTACAATCTCATAATGATCTTTGTGGTTTACAAAGCCAGTTACTGTACCTTCAAATCCAAACTCTGACATATCCATACCTACACGAATAAATGGTCCTCCACTTGGATCAATAAAATTGATGATTTCTTTATCATCTATTTCATCAAATCCAAATCTGGTATATCGAAAGTTACCTTTCCAATCAATATTACCATCATCATTGTGATCAAAATGATACGTCAATCCATATCTATTCTTATATTCCATACTATAAGTATTTAGGTTTAAGTATTTGTTGATAATAATCTGTTTCTACATAACCACTATCTTGTTTAACCATATAAGTTACTGGAAATCTTTCTCTGCATTGTTTAATACGTTCAGCTTTAGTTAGAATTTTAGCAGTTCGTAGTTCATAATACAACCAAGCTGTCCAATAAGAATCTTGATGTTCAATAGGCGCGTGGAATCTTACAGCTATTTGAAATCCAAAGAACACAAAAGACCATACAGGATTATACTCATGTCTAAAGTCATTATCATCCCACTTAAGCTTCCATCCCAAAGGTGTAAAATCAAAACCTATTAATTTAGGAACTGACTTTTTCATATTCTTTTGAGTATTATATAATCTTTCATAGAGTTCTTTCTTTTGATTGTCATCTGCATTAGTACGAAGCTCTA
>Ga0208162_1000482_pt1 | contig 23150 bp, 34 predicted proteins | sample CB_VirMetaG_4_FD_184539 | JGI IMG/M metagenome (GOLD analysis project Ga0208162, IMG submission 184539) | Freshwater to marine saline gradient viral communities from Chesapeake Bay - CB_1508_1M Viral MetaG (SPAdes) (version 4) | ecosystem: Environmental > Aquatic > Marine > Coastal | place: USA... | reverse complement strand
CTAGATATTATAGAGGGCTTATATCCGACGTTCGCCTGAGCGACACGGTTCGAGAGACTGCTGACTTCACGCCTCCTACTGCGCCACTCACGAGCGATGCCAACACCACCAAGCTAATTCAGTTTAATGAAGCAGCATGTGGAGACTTGACCGGAAGAGCTATTGTGACCGAGGCAGGCGATGCCCAAATGGACACGGCTATTTTCAAGTACGGCACAGGGTCTCTGTTGTTTGACGGAACGGGTGACTACCTCCAAGCTACAGTCGAAGCTCCGGGTACGGGTGATTTCACTATTGAGTGCTGGGCTAGGTTTGATTCTGTAAGCCCAGGGGAGGGGCTGTTTCAGCTGGACGCTACTCTGGGAGACGCAATCCAAGGTCCGGCAGCGGGATACTCCAACGGTGGAGGGAATGTTTGGTACATGTATGCAGGCGCCAATCAGTTCGGCGGAACGAACACCCCATCTTCAGGCACTTGGTATCATGTCGCTTATGTCAGAAGCTCTGGTGTGAGCAAGCTCTACATCGACGGCGTGGAGGAGATTAGCATAGCTGACACCACCAACTACACCGATACAAACATCAACATCGGGGGTTGGTACAGCACCAGCTTCCTGCTTGACGGCAACATTGACGACTTCAGGTACACCAAGGGTGTGGCCAGGTACACAGGATCCTTCACACCACCAGAAAGAGCAGCGGAGACTCGACAAACATGAAACTAGCTAAAGTAACAGACGGCGTTATCGAGATTGTTGGTAGCGCGTCGGAGTGGCCCAACGTGTCATTCCCCGCCCGAGGACCGAATGCCGAGTGGATGGCTCAGAACGGTGTTGTGCCGTTCGCAAAAGCCCCGAGCTACGACCGGTCGACACACAAGCGCGTCAGCGTAACCCCGTTCATTGAGGACGGCAAGTGCCAGCGATGGCAGGTTGTTGCCAAGACCGCTGAGGAGATTGCCGTAGAGCAAGAGGCTGAGCAGCGGCGCGTCGACAAGAGCCTGAAAGATTTTCTGGAGGACGAGGTTGACCCTCTCACGCAGGAATACTCTCCCTCAGAGATCGCTTCATGGCACGTTCAGCTATCGGAGGCTCAAGCTTTTCAGGCTGACAATGCGGCTCCTACACCGCTCATCGACGCCATCATCGCAGAGTCTGGCGAGGTTAAGCAGGACGTTGTAGACAACATTCTCGCCAAGAATTCGGCCTTCGCTGTTGTGATCGGCACCGCCATTGGCAAGAAACGCAACAAGCGCAAGAACCCTAACGCATACACGCCGGAGGATGTATAATGCAGATTCTCTCCACTTTTAGAAACACAATCGTGGCAGGGGTATTGTGTTTATCAGCCTCATGTGGTACAATAAAACCAATCAGTGGTTGCATCAAGACTGGAGTGCTTGGGGAGGTTGTTAATCTCGACATCTGCGGTAAGATAGGAGATGGCGAGTTCAATCCTGAGATCAGTATTACTACTGTCCAACCTGCTCCTGCAGAGGGGCAATCAGGCGGTATCATTCCTGACCAACCTGCTCCGACAACAGGGGCTTAGCATTGAGCGGCACCTTCACCGATCTTACGCTACGTTCGATAGACAGTAAGCCGGGGCACTTCGCGGTAGTCGGCAACGTAGCCTACTGCGGCAGCTTCCACTACACTGTTCCCAACGGGTTCGTTACAGACCTCGCGAGTATTCCACGGCTACTTACGCCCATCTTCAGCAAGACGGGGCGTAGCAGGAAGCCGGCAGTATTCCACGATCACATGTACGCAACCAAGTGGCGCACTCGCAAGGAGTGTGACCAGGCGTTCCGTGAGATGCTGATAGCGAGAGGTGTGAGCAAGTTCACCGCATATATTTATTACACTGGCGTTCGAGCTGGTGGCTGGACACGAGGTAGATGGTAGATGAGTGCACAGAGAGCACCGGGGGCATCAGGAAGCGGTACAGGCGATAGCGGCACATACGAGCTGTATGGCGATACGCTCATAAGGCTTGACGGGGGCGGGAGTTTTATCGATCTCGGCCTCAACGACACCATCAGCTCATACGGGGGCGGAAGTTACGCGGATGCCAACCAAGGCGGCATGCTCACGCAGCAGCAGCAGAGCTACGGCATCAACCCCGGCACGGGCCAGGAGTACAATCAGGCCACGGTAGATCGGTACACTGCATGGAACCCTCAGTCCACTGCTGACGGCGTTATCACCCCGGAGGAATGGGCTGCATATCAGCTAAGTTTTGGCGCTGACTCTGACAGATGGACGTCTGGCTGGGCAGCAAACCCGGAGAACTACAGCAAACTGCAAAATGCCCTGGGTACAGGCATACAATCCCTGTCCGGCGCTCAGCGGGAGCAAGTGCAGGCCATGTATAACGATATATACGGTGCGCCAGTAAACAGCCAACCCGCCTCGCAGACTAACTACGGCTTCCGCCCTGGCGACAACAAGGCGTTCACTCAAGACGACTACACTCGAATCTCTCGTGACGGCGGGGACGCTAACAGCGACGGCACCATATCTGCCGACGAGTGGGTCACTTGGATGCTCAACAAGGGCGCGGATGCCGGGTATGGGCAGCAGTGGACTCAAAAGCTGGGCGCGGCAGTGGGCAGCGGAATGCTTAGCGGCCCGGTAGCGCAACAGGTGATCAGCGCTCTCATGCCCACGGCAGGCTCGACTACCGGCGGCGCAGCAACAGGCTCGACTACCGGCGGCGGTACAACGGGAGGCGCTTCAGGGGGCTCCTCAAGCCCAACAGGCTGGTGGACCAACCTGCCCCCAGACTACACTCAGCAAGACGTTGTAGATGCCATCCTGGCCGACCCCAACGTAGACCCCAACGCAACCATGAACGAAATCTTCCAGGGCTACCTCGACGCAGTCAGGGAAGCTACAGCGGGAAGCGGGGGCGATTACACAGGGTCATCTAGCGGGAGCACGTCAGGATCGGATGCGGTTATTGGCTTGCCGGTGCAGGACTCTAACGGAAACTGGGTGCTTGTTGGTTCAGACTCCGCCGACATGAGCCCAATCTACGACGTCATCTTTGGCACTGGCGAGAAGGGCGGCGAGATGGATCTCGACCCCGTGATGATTGCCGGAATCCCCATTGGCACGCTCGCTATGCGCCAAGACCTCAAGGCGCTATACGAGGCTGGAGAGCTGGACCCGGAAAAGCTGAAGGAGCAGGGGCTGAACCAGGATCAGGTAAACTGGTTGCTAGACATACAGGACACCCCTGACGCAGACGAGAGCCTGGAGGAGATCCTTAACGACTCTGTGACGGACTCGCCTGAAACCGACGAGACTCCAGGCCCGGATGAAACGCAAGACCAACCCACCGACGTGTACCCCGATGAGTGGCAGAGCGTTATTGACGACCTGATCGCGAGCGACAACAACATCAATACGCTTGAGGAAGCTCTCGCCCATATCGACTATGTGAATGCCACACACCCAGAGGCCGACCTAGACGGTAACGGCGTAGTGAGCGACCAGGAGTGGGCTCAATATCAAGATCTGGTGGCGGACCCGGATCTGGAGGGTGACGGCGCATTCTTCGACCCACCGCAACCTATTAGCCCGACCGGCGAGTGGCAGTGGGATCCTGAAATGCAGGATTACGAATGGGTTGAGGGCGTAAACGAAGCTCCGCCAATTCTGAGCGGGACAGGCGAGTACCAGTGGAATACGGACACTGGAACATGGGATTGGGTGGATAACGGAGGTACTATCTCCGGTGAAGATCTGGCCAACCCTGAGAACGCAGGCATTCTTGAGCAGATCAAGGGCGCATTGGGCGGGGTTCTGGATAGCGCGAGCGAGCTTCCTGCCGGCATAGTGGACATCCTTGAGGGCGCAATCCCGACTGGAGAGGACCTTGAGAACTGGGTTGCTCCAGGCTCCATTGTCGGGGTGAGAGTCTCCCCCGTGGAGAGCCCGGACGGCGGTTTCACAAAGACCCTGATCTTGGCGATTCCTGGTATCCCCGGAGACCCTGCGGAGATACCCCTGACCAACGAGCAAGGCGATTGGCTCCCTGCTGGAGAGATCGCTGGCGGCGTTATTGACGCGGCAACAAAGCCTCTACAGGACATTAAGGACGCCGTTCTGGGCGCTGCTGAGGAGATTGGCAGCATCTGGGGCAGCGAGGATGCTACCGCCCTAGAGAAGATCGGTTCCATCGTAGGCGCCCCGTGGGAGCTTCTGAAGGGGATGATTGGTCCAGAGGATGCATCTAGCTGGCTGAAGGACCTGATCCTGGCCAACGTCGAAGGCGGCTTGATAGAGGTTCCTGATTACAGCTCGGGCGGCGATATCTTTGAAGAACCCGGTGCCGGCGGAGACTCTAGCGAAGAATCCGGTGGAGACACTGGAGGAGATGCTGGCGGGGACGCTGGCGGGGACGATGGCGGAGATGGCTCATCCGACGATTCTGTAGACCTGAGCCCGGGTGAGGGTGAGGATGCCGAGGAAGGTGACGAGACCGAAACCCCGGAAGGTGAGGGCGATATCACGGAAGGTGAGGGCGAAGAATCATCTGACGGTTCCGCAGACGACTCCGCTGATGACTCGGCTGACGGTTCTGTAGACGACTCCGCTAACGGCTCCACTGACGACTCATCTGACGGCTCTGTAGACGACTCCTCTGACGGCTCAAATGACGGCTCAAATGACGGCTCAAATGACGGCTCAAATGACGGTTCGAATGACGGTTCGAATGACGGTTCGAATGACGGTTCGAATGATGGCTCCAGTGATGGTTCTGCTAACGACGGCCAAGACGGCCAAGATGGTGCTGATGGCCAGGATGGCGCCAACGGTCAAAATGGTCAAGACGGTCAAGATGGTCAAGATGGTCAGGACGGGAGTGCCGGGCAAGATGGCCAGGATGGGAATGACGGTCGGGACGGTCAGGATGGGAATGACGGTCGGGACGGCCAGGATGGTCAAGACGGCCAAGACGGTCAGGACGGCCAAGACGGTCAGGACGGCAAGGATGGCGTCGACGGTCAAGACGGCCAAGACGGGAAGGATGGTGTCGACGGCCAAGATGGTCAGGACGGCCAAGACGGTCAGGACGGCCAAGATGGTCAAGATGGTCGGGACGGTGCCGATGGTCAAGATGGTCAGGATGGCCGGGACGGTGCCGATGGTCAAGATGGTGCTGATGGCCGGGACGGTGCCGATGGTCAAGATGGTGCTGATGGCGCTGATGGCGCCCCTGGCGGCGGTCGTGGCGGTATGTTTACAGGCGGCATCGGGGTTGACTACAGCCCTCTCCAGAGTGTAATATACAAGGTCGGTGATCCAATGGCTGACCTGGAGCGCATGATCTCCAAGAGCTTATTCAAGGACATGATATAATGGCAACAATGACATACCTAGAGCTGGTAAACGGCGTTCTGAGGCGCCTCAGAGAGCCTACAGTGGCTACCGTTGCGAGCAGCGACTACAGCACCCTGATCGGGGACTTTGTAAATGACGCAAAGGTCACGGTTGAGAACGCATGGGACTGGACTACGCTCCGGTCTACCATATCTATCAACACGGTCGCCAGCACCAAGAACTACGCCCTGACCGGCACTGGATGGCAGGGCAAGCAGCTCAACGTCATCAATGATACGTCTAACTGGGTGATGGAATACCGGACTTCGGATTGGTTCGATGAGAAGTACTTTATCGATGGATCAACCTCCGGCGCTCCTCGCTACTACACTTTCGGAGAGACCGACTCCAACGGCGACCAGACGATAGACCTGTACCCACTGCCAGATGCAGCGTACACGATCAGGTTCGATGCGGTGGTCAGGAATGACCGACTGTCTGCTGACGCGGATGTGCTTGAGATACCATACATGCCTGTCCTGCATCTTGCTTTGGCCCTGGCGGCTCGTGAGCGCGGCGAGACTGGTGGCACGTCAACACAGGAATACTTCCAGATAGCCAAGAGTCTGCTGGGTGATGCGGTCGCACTGGATGCTGCGCTGCACCCCGAGGACACCATCTTCTACACACCGTAAGGCGGCAGAATGGCACAAGAACTGAAAAGCATTAACCTTGTCGCTCCGGCATTCAAGGGTCTGAACACGGAGGACGCGATCCTGGCGCAGGATCCATCCTTTGCCGAGCAGGCAGACAATGCTGTTATCGACAAGCGCGGTCGCCTTGCATCTCGTAAGGGGATAACGAATCTTAGCTCAAACATAGCAGCTTTAGGCGGGGAGCCCATAACGCGGATCCACAAGTTCCGGGACAGCGGCGGCAATACCGGCACGTTTTCCGCCGGCAACAACAAGATACTCTTGGGCGAGGCCACGCTTGTGGACTTTACCCCGCCGGCCTACACGATCACCTCTGATGACTGGAGGATTGTCAACTTCAACGACTCGATCTATTTCTTCCAGAGAGGGTACGAGCCGCTGGTGTACTCGCACAGTACACTCTTGGTCGAGCCTATGTCCACTGTCTCTGGCGCTGCTGGTGTAACCTCCGCCATATACGGCAATGAGGTTATTGGCGCATATGGCCGGCTCTGGACGGCAGACTTCACCTTTGACAAAAGCACTATATACTGGTCAGACCTTCTGCAAGGGCATGTCTGGACTGGCGGGTCCTCCGGCTCTATTGACGTTTCAGAGGCGTGGCCCAGCGGTTTCGATCAGATCGTGGGGCTGGCTGCCCACAACGACTTCCTTGTCGTATTTGGCACTCAGTCGATTCTGGTGTACGCTGGCGCAGAAGATCCGACCACAATGGCTCTATCCGACACCATTACGGGCGTGGGGTGCGTATCTAGGCATACCATTCAGTCCACCGGGCGTGATCTTGTGTTCCTCTCCCACAGCGGCCTCAGAAGTCTCGGTCGGACGATTCAGGAGAAGTCGGCCAGCATCAACTCCTTGTCCAGCAGTGTCACCAGCGACATCATCGGGCTGATAGACGGCGAGACTAGCGAGTTCGACTCTGCCTACTTCCCCGAGCAGAAGTTTTATCTGCTGCTGTTCAGGAGCCAGAGCAAGATATACTGCTTCGACACCAGGGGCGCTCTGGAGAGTGGCGCATGGAGAGCGACGTTCTGGCCGAACTCGCCCATCAGTGCGCTGTATGCGGGGGACAGGATTACCGGGGAGATGCTTGTCGGGTATTCTGGCGGCATCGGCAAGTATGAAGGGTATACCGACGACGGAACCCCTTATCGACTTACCTACAAGAGTCCAGAGCTGTCGCTTGGCGATACAGCTCAACTGAAGTTTATCAAAAAGATCAGGCCCACGCTCATCGGCAACATCGGACAGCCTGTCACGCTTAGGTGGGGCTACGACTTCGACTCGGTGGTCGGATCGTCGTCATTTACCCCGAGTACAGCCGGGGTCGCGCAGTTCGGCCAAGCGGAGTTTGGGGTGGGTGAGTTTAGCTCTGGCATCCTGGCTATCAGGCAATCGCTTAACGCTAACGGCAGCGGTGCAACCGTATCGGTAACGCTGGAAAGTGATGTAAACGGGAACGAACTATCTATACAGGAAATCAACATGCTATTATTAACAGGACGTAGCTTATGAGTCTTTCGGAATTATTGGGACTGGGTGCAGGCGGCGCCCTGACATACGAGGCATACAAAAATATCGGTTCGGCAGGCGATGATGCTCGCAAGGAGCTGACAGATCTCGCCGGCACAATGGAGCAGAAGCTCGGATTCAAGCCTTACGGCATTACCTCAGCCACGGGAGGCCAGTTCAATGTTTCTCAGGGCCCTAACGGACAGGTCAGCACGTCCATGCAGCTTTCCCCGCAGGAGCAGGCTCTGTATGAACAACAGATGGCTAACGCCGGCATGTTCTTCAATCAGGCAGCCATGCCCACCGCGCAGCGTGAGCAGGAAGTATACAACCGGATGCGAGCAGCGCAATCTCCCGAGGAGGAGCGTCAGCGTCTAGCATTAGAGAGCAGGCTGTACAACCAGGGTCGAGGCGGCGTCAGGAGCGCAATGTTCGGTGGCACACCGGAGCAACTGGCAATGGCTAAGGCTCAAGCAGAGCAGCGTGACAAGTCTATGCTGGCAGCCATGCAGTTCGCTGGACAGGAGCAGCAGCGTCAGGCCGGTCTCGGTCAAGGCATGTTAGCATCCGCTTACGTTCCGCAGGCTCAGTTGCTTGCAGGCATCCAGCCGGGCATGAGTGCGGCAGAGCAGGCCAGACTCAATCAGGCGGCGGCAGCACAGGCATACGGCGAAACGTACACCAGCGGTCTCGATGCCCTGTTGCAATCACGCATGTCTCAGGCTAATCTAGCCAGCTCACTGGGCGGCGGCCTCATGTCAGGCGCCCTTGCAGGTCTATTCTCATAAGGAGGCACCATGCCTAGATTATCAAACACAGTTCTCAACACGATTGGGCAGGCCGGTCAAGGTGCCGGCTTGTTCACTGTTGGTCAGCAGCTCGGTGGGCTAGGCGCCAAGAAACGCGCTAGAGATGAGGCCAGGAAAGAGGCTGAGGCCATCAAGACCGCTTCCAGCCCCGTCGCTAAGCTCGAGCTCATGGCTCAGCAGGCTCTTGAGCGCGGTGATCGCCAAACGGCAGCCGCACTTACCCAGAAGGCTGAGGAGCTTAGATCGTCCGGGCTGGTTAACACGGCAAACATTAACAAGGCGGTCGCGCAGACAGCCAAGGCCGAAGCTGAGACAGCAAACCTTGAGACAGAAGCCGAGAACGATGCAGCGGACCGGAAGGCAGCTCAGAAAAGCCTAGTGGCACAGCAGGCGAACATCTCCAGCGTATTCGAGTCGCTCGCGAATGACGACACCCTCTCCATTAGGGATAGAAGCTATGTCGAGAGTGTAAGCAAAAGCCTCAAGGAGAGCGACTCCCAGTTGAGCGAGGAAGCCCTGAAAGAGCTCTCAGGCTCGCTCCAGAAGGTTCTGGATCGCAACAAAGACTCGAAAGTTAACAAGACGGTCAGGGTTGAGGGCGGCAAGATATTCTTGGTCGACCCCTCATCGGGCGAAGTTCAAGACACGGGGACAACATTCAGGACGCCAGAGGTCAATAAGCGATTAACCGAGCTGGACGAGAGGGTTGAAGCGGCTGGCAGCAACGCATCAAGGTACGCAGGGCTGGCAACGAGTGTGGCGGAAAGGGGCTTGACCGAGACCGGCACGATTGGCGAGATGTTCAGCAAAACCAGAGAAGCCCTCGGTGTTGGTAATGATGCTGACACCTTGAGGCGGGAGCTGGAGGAGATTCGCGTGTCCGGAATGATTGCGAACCTGCCTCCCGGCGTCGCATCCGACAAGGATATGGAGCTGGTCGCTAGAGGTGCTGCCGACTTTAACAGCCTGACGAACGCGGAGGCTCAACGGGTTCTGGTGCTCATGTCGAAGGCTGAGGAGCATCAGGCTGAGATCGCGGAAAACAACCGGATGATTACGTCACAAACAGACAGCATCGAGACTGTCCATCACGCCAACTACCGAAAGCTGCTCAAGGCTAGAGAGAAGTCGATGAACTCTCTCGGCGCTGAGACATATCAGCTCGGCAGCATGATACAGGAGAGAGACAGCGTTAGGCTGAAGGTCAGAGAGTTGCTCCAGCGGGGCGACACTAACTCCCAAAATATCCTGAAGGTCATGGCGAAGCAGCATCCCGACATTAAGAACCTGATCTCTCTCGAAACAGAGGCGCGTGATCTGTCGAACGAGCTGAACAACAGCGACATCGGAAAGAAAAACAACTGGAGCTTCTAAGTAGATGAACAAGCAGGAAGAAGATCAGGCAATCAAGGACATGATGGCAGAGTTTTCTGTCAGCAACCCTGCCGCACAACAAGCAAAGCCGGACATGTCCCCAGAGGAGGAGGCCGCTGCCACAGATCAGATGATGCAAGAGTTTGTCGACATGGATCGGCCTAAAGCGTTCAAGGAGGCTGTTGAGCGAGAGGAGCGAGGCGAGCCGGACCCCTGGAGCTATACGGCTGTAGAGATGACGGCCAATGCCATGCTGTTCGATTGGGCTGACGAGGTTGCTCAGGCTACGATTGCAGGACTTGCATCTACCCTGACAGACGACCCCAGAAGTGCCGGTCAGATTATGATGGACATGGAAGCGCTCAGAAGCCAGCGTCAGCAGGAATATGCCGCAGCCAACCCTAACGCAGCTCTCGCTACACAGCTCGGTGGCGCGGTGCTTTCGCCTGCCAACTTCATCGGCGGCCCCGCAGCCGTGACGGCTAGACTTGCCAAGCTCCAAGGGCTAACAGGCACCGCCGCAAGGACCACCGCCGCAGCTTCTCGTGGGGCTGGAGAAGGCGCTCTGTACGCTGCCGGTTCTGCTGAGGCAGGGGAAGGGCTTGAGGCTGTCGGTGGCGGCGCTGTCAGCGGTGCTGGTGGTGCTGTCGTTGGCAAGGCTGTTCTAGGCGGCCTCGGCGCAGTGGGCGGTAAGCTGATCTCTCGCAACATCAAGGGCGACCTTGTGGACGCTGACGGCAACTTCACCCCTATCAACATGGTTGAGATTGACGCCGACAGCGCGATGCAGGACTCGATTAGAGGGTTCTACAGGGATATTGTCGCCCCGTCATTCCTTGGCAAGACGAGAATGAAGGCGCAGCAGGACAGGGTTATCAATGAGGCGACAGACATTGCAGAGGGCAGCCGAGAAGCCTTAAAGGCCAGCATAAAGAAGCAGGCTGACGCCAGCAAGGAGCTGGACGACTTTGTTAAAGCTGAGGAGTCCATCTTGAACGCGCAGCTCAAGGCGGCAGCGAAGCGTGAGGATGAAACGATACAGGGCGCTGTCAACAGGTCGGAGGAAATGCTCAACCAGACAGGTCGGTATAATCAGGTACTCAAAACTGTAAAGTCGAAACTGGATAGTCGGCTGGAGTCTCAGCGAGTCCTGTTCAGAACTCAAGCGATGGATGAGGCGCTGCCTGCCGGGGTCACTCCCGCAGAGAAGCAAAGGCTTTTCTCCATGCCGGTCCGAGAGCAGAACGACTTTCTCAATGAGCTGTGGAACAAGCACGGCTTTCAGGTTATCAAGCAGCAGGGGTACAATCTGGACCTAGACAAGCTCACGAGCAGAATGTCAAGGGTGTTGCAGGATGAGGTTGCGCTGCCCTCAGTTACAGCCAAGGGCGCTTTGGGCGAGAAGGGTGCGGCGGACTTTGCCGACGAATTCAGGAACCTCCTGTCCGGCAGACTCCAGAGTGGCGGGTACATTACTGGCGACGATGCAGCAAAGGTTCGGTCATTGATCGGCACTCGGCGGTCCTCTGCATTCCAGGGTGACAACCCCGACGCATACCGGGCTTACACTGAGATGCAGAACGAGTTTGACAATCTGCTCAAGTCCCAGTTGCCAAAGAGCGCACACAAAGCGTGGGACGCCGACAAGGCTGCGTACAAGACTCGCCTAACCTTTGAGAACGCTTCCAGCAAGGCGAACAACAGCGCCAGAGACCTGCTGTTTACGGAGGACAACTGGATTGAAGCTGTTGCTTTCGGTGATAAGAAGGCCAGTCGCGGTGTTGGTGATAGGCTTCAGCAGGAGGCTGTAGCAATGCGAGCCGCGTCGAGGGCGGCGGAGAAGAAGGCTAACGCCATCTCTACAAGATACGCCCGCAGGGTTGGGGACGCGATGCAGGCAGAGGTCGCTAAGCTGAAGGCTGCGACTGACAAGAGAATCTCCGAGCTGGCACGATCCATTGAGGCCGACAAGGCCAAGCTGAGGACCGATAGCGCTGCCGCGGAAAGACTGGCTAGAGCTACAGAAGAAATAAAGCCATTGCAAAAGGCGGCAGACGAGGCCGAGGCCAACCTGAAGCTGCTTAGCGATCTTAGGTCGCCAGAGAAGCCGTCATGGTTCCATACGCTTGCGGCTACCGGCATCCTTGCGTCAATTCCCCAAATTCTGACTGGAGTGCCGAACCTCGCGCTCGGTGCGGCGTTAGGTAGACCGCTGTCATCTAAAGGTACACAGCTTTTGGTTGCCGGACAAACTGGGGCGCAGGAGGCGGCCAGAAATGCGGTGCAGAGGGCTCAGCAGAACATGATTCCGCAGGTTCAGGAGGGCACGTTGGGAATGCTGTCGCAGAGCAACAGCGCAGGGCAAGCCCTGAGAGCTATTGATCGAGCTCAGAGGGCTGCCGCTGCTAGGGCGGGAATGCTGACCAACCAGTAAGGCTAGTCGTCACAGGTCTCGCACGATAGACCGTCAGGCATCTCGGGAGGCTCTCTGTGGGCCTCCTGAGCTTCCTCAGCGTCTTGTAGCGCGATAAGGGTATCATAGCACCACTCCATAGACTTCGCCCATGCGAGCTTCTCAGACGTGTTCATGGTGCTGTCTTGTGTCAGGTGTTTCCGCTTGATCTCTAATCTTGTGTAGAACTTATCGGTCAGTGACTCAGACATACTAATCCTCCCGTGGTCTAGGTGGCGTGATATAATCAAGCACAACCCTCAGCGCTTCACGCACCTCGGCCTCCTCCTCGAATTCGAGGTGATCCTCGCAAAACTCCCTGATGACATCTTCGCGCACTTCATACGTGAAAATCTCATCCAGAGTGTATCTTCTAACTTTCTCGCTCACGACGATCCTCCTCCTCGTGTTTTCTGTCTATATACTCTACTACCCCAATCCACGCAAAACCCACAGCAAGCGATATGCCTAAGTAATGCGGGTTAGAGAGAGCAGAGTCTACCGTAGATGCCAGCGCAAACACAACAGTTCCCCAGACCGTGCCGTGGGTAATGATGTCGGCGGAATTCTTTGCCCTGCGCCACTTGTGACTAGACACTGCTTTCCTCCCCTGCTGATCGGCAGAACGCTATAACGTCCTGAAGCTGCCCTCCAGACTGCTGCCTAGCCACCCTGCCAAGCTGCTTGTACATCTCTGTCGTAGTCTCACAGAACCGCAGGTTGCTGGTGTAGGCGGTGTCGACAACACGCTCGCCACTCGACAGTATGAATATCACTGTAATGACGAACTTCACTTGTCGCCTCCCAGTCTGCTTGCCGGCGGCAGATTGCCCAGCAGACCCAGGGCCATGCTAGTCAGTACTACGCCCGTGAATAACGCCTCACTCAGGGTCAGGCTGTGAAGGCCGACAAAGGCCATTGCTTCATATGCTAGTTCAGTCATCCTTCTTTTCCTCGATTGGTCTACATTTACATTCTGGGTTGCCGTACAGCAGCCAGCACTCCCCGCACAATCTGTCACTCATCATCCTTCTCCTCGGCCAGCAGTTGCAGCTCAGCCAGCGCCCTCCACGCTATTGCGCTCATCACCTTGATCTTGGCCTCCCTGGTGGAAGCCTTCACGTAGTCATAGCACAAGTGGCGGGTCATTGATCCAACGTGATCGCTGCTTTTTTCCCTGATCCAGCCGATCTTGGGATGTTCAGGGTTGTACTTCTCGTTGCCCTTCCAGATATGCTGAGCCAGCGCAACCATAGCGTCCGGCCAGAACTTGAAGATGGCGTCGATTGGTGTAGCCTTTCTGACTTCATCTGGAGCCGATTCGAATCCAGTTTTCTCGACAGGATCCCCAACAGTGTCGCCAGCAACGGCAACAATGCGGCTGACGCATACGTCCTTGTACCCGCAGTAGCTCGGGTGAGGACAGTTCGCGCATATATCACTCATCTATCTCCACCTCCACCTCAAACATTACGCACAAGTACATCGGCCCTACCATGAGGCAGAGGCCGTGACTTAACACGGCTCCGTCCTCATAGACAACTATCGTTTTCTCGATAGACGACAGGTCGAACCCAAAGCAAAACCCATTCCTAAATCCGCATCCGAATCTCATAACGGTCGCACCTTCTTGTCCCAGCCTCGCTTGTTCAGCGTCATCGGCACCAGCATCGGGGTGCCACCCTTTGTCGCGAACTTGTGGATGTCAACCCAATCCCATCCGCCCTTCAAGTCGTACAGGTGATTAAAGTCACTCAGCATTGACGTAGGAAGGCCGGCAGCCTTCGCCTTGCGTACAGGGATGTTACAGTGGTTACCAGTGGTAATGACCATCTGCGGGAACATCTCCTCCAGCTCCTGCGCGTATATCTTCGCCAGCTCGTACTCCTGTTCAGCAGAGTAAGCGTCCGGCTCAGACTCATGGAAGGATCCTGCGTGGTGGTCAATAACGTCACCCACGTTCAGGATGTTCACACAGTCGTATGCCTCTGCCACGGCCCACAGGAAGTCGAACGAATGCTTGTGATGGTAGGGGATGTGCAGGTCAGATATGACCAGAAAGTTCCCCAGATCGCTCAGGATGACGCCACAGCCCAGTATCGGACGCTTCAGCACCGCCATCTTGCCGTAGCGCGCAGCCGGACTATTCTGGTCCAGCAGGCAGCCTACGCTCATATGCCAGCGCAGGTTATTCATGTCGGCGTGGTACGCAATGCCGAACACGCTATGATGGTGCCCCTGGATTGAGTTGTGGCTGTATCGTGCCGCATTCTGGATAGGGTTTCCACCTACCGAGTGCGTCATCAGTGTGTCATATTTGCTCATGTCATGTCTCTTGCTATTAGTGAAATCAGGAAAATCCATTGCGCCACCCCGGCCATCGCCAGAAGGTGCCACCTGTACCCCATCAGGGCAGCTCTAAGTCGGTTATATATTTGATCATCTCCTTGGGGATTGCTATCCCGCCTTGTTGTGTCTTTAGGTCTGCTGTAACAGACGATGCTACCAGAATGAAGTATTCATCCTCGTCTAGCACGATGCCCGAGGTGTAGCAGTTGCCTTCGAACTCCTCCAGCTTTGTCCTGTCATCCCAACCCGCAGCACAGCCGCAAGCGTCAGTCCATTCAATAAACACAACTCTCATTGCTTTAGATCCGCTCATTTTATCCTTGCTCCCTTGTTGACACAAATGAATATCATTCAAGTCCCTTGTGTTGCGTGTACTCGCTTCTTGGCTGAGGCAGTGTGATGCCAATACTGACAGCCCACTCCTCAATGCGGCGCAGCAGGTCGATCAGCTCACCCTTGCTCATCCTGGGTGACGTTAGTGTCTTTTGCCGGCCAGACAGTATCGTCTTGCCAACCTTCGCTGGCTTGGTCGTGCCAAGGAACATCTGACACACCATGTCGTGCATCATCTCACCCTTGTGATCCAGCTTCGCGTAGGCGTCAGGCCAGCGCTCCTTCAGGTGCATACTGATGTGCCGCATCCAGATCCAGAACACCGCGTAACAGTCCATCACGCCGGCGTCGTGCTCGATCCTGATCTTCACCGGATACTTGAAGTCTATCGTGGCTGTGGCGCTCTCAATGCTCTCTATCAGAGCCTCTCTGCTGTTCGCCTTGCCTTGATATTCCTCGGCCTTTACTCCGGGTAGGTCAATCGGTACCACCTTCGAGCGGCTTCCAGCCTGCGTTCTAGGTCCTGCTTTTCCCACTCTAGGTGCCATAGTTTTAGCTCCATTTCTCTGTAGTCATTCAAGAGTTGCTTGTAGAGGTCTCTGTAGAAGATTTCCTCTGCCTCGCATTCTTTATGTTGATGTGTTTGATGTAGTCCAGCACCTTTTGGTCGGGTGGGGTCGGCGTCCCTCGACCTCTCGGCGCTAAACCAGTCATCTGCATTGTCTTGTGATAGGCCCATCCGTCCTTATACCCCTTCTCTCGTGCATGGGACAGAAACATCCCGTGTATTTCAGCGACTCGCTGCTGCGTGAACTTTGGCGCCTTGACCTCGACCAAATGGCCGTCCTCTGTCTCTATCTGTCCCGTTGGCACGTACTGATAGCCGCAGGCAGGACAAACTTTGGTCGTTTTCAAGGCTCCGCAATTCGGGCAGGGTTTAGGTAGCACTTCTTCTTTTTCTTTCCTCTCCTTCTTATTATCAGGGCTACCGTCGCACAGCTCGTCGTAGTGAATGTCTGTCACAAAGCCTAGCCGTTGCGTGGTGTCTGAATGATCGAGTATGAGCGCGTACTCTTTCCCTGGAGCCGTTCTCAGTGCTCGGCCCACCATCTGAACGTACTTGATCTCAGAGCGCGTAGGCGCTGCCAGTATCAAGGTTCTCACGTCCCAGTCTACGCCGGCGACTAGACACCCTACATTGCACACAACCTTGACCTCTCCAGAGTGAAACTGGTCAGCGATAAGGCTGCGCTCTTGCGGCGTGGTGTGAGCATCAATGTATCCAGCCGGAATGCCGCGCTCGATAAATGATGCCTGCAACTCTGCCGCGTGAGCACGGTTGACAGCAAACAGGATCGTCTTTTCTCCCGTCGATCTCTCAAGCCAAGTATCAGTGATGGACGCTATCAGCTTGCGGGTAGATACCGCCTCGCCTAACTGTCCTTGATGATACTCACCTGCAACAACTCTCACGCCTCTCAGGTCTGGCGATGATGGGGCGAACACTCGAAAATCGGACAGGAAGCCGCGATCAATCAATCCGCGTACTGTCTCACCGATGATCAGGTGGTCCCAATGGTTAGCCATACCCTTGGCCCATGGTGTAGCGGTCAGGCCGACAAACTTCGGTCCACCCTTCCGCATCCACGCATTGACGAATGATGAGCGCCTGTGAGCCTCGTCGATTATCACTAGGTCGACCTCGGGAAAGGCCAAGCGCCTAGCGAGCGTATCGACTGAGCACACCTGTACAGGGGCGGCAGGGTCATACAGCCAGTGGTCTGCCTGTACAACACCTATATCCGTTATCCCCTGCTTGGTGAAAGACTGCCACGTCTGATCAATCAGGGAAATGTAGGGTACTAAAAAGGCCACCCTCCTTCCCTTGGCGAGTGCCCTCTTGATCATATCGCCGGCCACGACCGTCTTGCCTGCACCCGTGGGGAGCTGAAGAATCACGCTCCCCTGAGCAGCAGCCTTTCGAGTCTGGTAGACAGCATCTACTTGGTAGTCTCTAAGGTCCACAGTTTACAGCTCCTTAAAACGGGATGCCGTCGCCAGCAGGTGCCGAGGTCGGCGCCGGTGCCGCTGCGGGTTGAGATCCGCCAAAGTTGCCGTCAGCCTGATAGGGGTCAGATACCTTGCCCTTCATCTTAGGCGCGTTCGGGTTGGCGTTCGGGTTGTCAGCGAGCCACAAGGCCACGTCGATCTTCTCGCCTTCCTTGATGTCGCGGTGAGCGAAGAAGTGCCCCTTTGCAACAGGTGCGTTAGGTGATGCGTCCTCGCGCTTGCCCCAGAGTGCGATCTGTCCGCGGTTGTCGTATTGTTCTGTCATAATAAATATCCTATGCGTAGTAAAGGTGTGGTTTAGTGTACAGGCCCTCAACAGACCTGATCTTGCTTTGGTGCCATCTCATCTGGAGGACTGGGTTGGTAGAAGCTGCAAGAGTCGGGAATGTCCCTTCTGTGCCTCGCTCTTTGAACCCGCGCCCCTTGACGCTATGGCGATGGAAGTTGCCTTCAACTTGTGATAGATCAAGGCCCCTTCTTTTGTTTTCCTGTTCATCCCTAGTGGTCATTAGAAAATGTCCCCCAGATCGGTAGACGATGAATACTGCTTAACCATCTCATCTTCCTCCTGCTTGGTGTATGGTGACAGCGGTTCAGCGCCTTCTGGCACATCCTCGCCTGCGTAAATGTAAAGCCCCAGCCCCAGCATTGCGATAGCCTTTACCAGGCATCGTTGCAGCGCTGTGTTGACATCAAAAGCGTTCGGGTTTTGTATAGGCCGGTTGCTGTGATTCAGCACCGGGAATACTTCCGTCTGCGTATCGTCATTGGTGAACACTGTCACCTTGACAAAGGCAAATCCGTTCTCATCTGTCATATATGGAACCTCACGCCCCATAACCTCGAACGAGTGCTTCTGAAATCGCGCCTCAGGGCAGTGCCGCTTTAGCGTGGTCCAAGCCCACGTCCAAGACAGATAGCTAAACTTGCCCTTCTTCTCGATGTGGTCTCGACAATCTACGGCTGAAAGCCGGTCAAAGAGTGATGGTTCGCTCATCGTGTTACCCCGTATTTAAAGCTCAATGTTTCCTCCAGGTTTTTCAAGGTTCTGCGCTCCTCCCTGACGAGCCATGATACCAGCTCGAATTCAGCATTGATGCGCGCTTCCTCGTCCCTGTCCTTTGCCTCAGTGCGTGCCAGCTTGCGGCGCTTCCTGACTAGCAGGTCGATGTGGTGTTCAGTGCGACCGATGGCCGCGTTAATCGTGCTCTCCTGTGCAATCATTATGATGCCTCCGTAAATGTCTTGTAGACCAGATCAGGCTTGCGGAAGTTATCAACCGTCAATCCAAACCTTTCCATCTTCTTCTGATCAATCGAACCCTTGCGGATTCTCTCAACCAGCCTCAAACCACCGGGAAACTCAACTTCCCCGGAATCCTTTAGCTCGCTCTCCAGCGTTTTCAGTTCGTCAGAGAGCTGCGCAATTTGCAGTTTCAGTTCAGCCCTGCGCTCAACTACTGGGCGCAAGTATTCAGTGGTCAGCTCATCGTCTGGATTAGCGAACTTCTCCCACGCTTCCCTTAGCGCTGCCACCTGCTCATCGGTAACGAAGCATTCGATCAGCCTGAAGTCCTCATTCGGGATGAAGATAAAGAAGAAGGTTCTAGCGGTCGGCATCACCATATGCTGGTGCACGATCTGCCAGACGTAGTACTCAGGGATAACCTGATCCCAGCTTCCTTCGATCTGCGCTTGCTTCCACAGACGCGAGCCCTGACGACCGTAGGGACACTTTATCTCAACCTTATAGGACTCATTGCCCTGCTCGCCATAAGCGTCCAGAGAGGCGCTGTAGACCCCATCACGGAAGATTGCCGGCTCCAGGTCAACGCCAAGCAGGAACTCAGCCTTCTCTTTAGCAGCATCCTCCCACTTATGGCCGTACTCGGTAGCAGCGTTCCCAGTGAACGAATCCTCGCGGCTCTGCTTAATCTTGCGAAGTTTGGCGATGCTCTGGTATGGATTGACACCCATGACAGTGCCTGCCTCAGATGCGTTTCTGTGGTCAAACCTGTAGTCCAGCCACTCCGGTGTGTTTTGTTCTAGCTCTATTCGTTCAGCCATTCTTAACTGCCTCCACTGTTACCATGACCCGCACTGCGTCGTCGCGCTCTTTGAGTCGTCTTACCGGTGGCAGTATTGCCATGCCGGCTTCGTCAAACTTGTTTCCTGACCTGTATTCTGCGAATGCCTCCGGATCGCACCACCCGGTCACGATCCTGTTAGGCACCCGTTTAACTTTCTTCATGTCAAACTCCTCTAAAAAAGGTTAATCAGGTGGAGACCCTCGCGATAGTCTTGAGGGCCACCTTGTCCTGATAAACCAGTGTTTTAATAACGTTTGGCCTACTACAGCTTACCCGTTACGCTCATACGTATATGATTTTATCATACGATAGTTGAGATGTAATGATAAAACCGTGGAGATATAATGGAGGTTTTCAGTACTTCACCCCCATTGCTTTCAGCTCATTCTGGTAATGCTTAATATCGGATTCCAGTTTCTCTCTGTCCCACTTCCACGGTTTGTATGCTTCCTCGATCATCTGGTCATAAGCGTCTTGCCCGATGTACAACTGAATATACTTGGCAAACTCATGCTGCATACCCTCGCGAAATCTGTTGCAGTGGCGACACTGGCTGAAGCAGTTGCTCTCAGAGTGGCGAGTGGGTCCAAAGCTGCGAGAAAGGTGATGCCCATTGTCTGCCTCTTTGATCGGAACCCACTTACCACACGTCACACAGACGCAATGCTCACCATCGGGCGAGCTTTTGTGCCTCACGTACAGGCTAAACAGTCGGTCCAGCTTTTTGACCAGCTTAGGAATCGTCAGTGGCTTTCTAGGCATGATACACACCATCTTGGAAGTATGAGACGATGGCAGCGACTTGGTACCAGTAGTCTTGTTCAGAGTCTCGCATCGCGCCGAATGCCTTGTTATTGGCAACCTGAAACGCCCTCTCATCCCCGTACTTCTTCACCATGGCTTTAGCCACCATGAATGTCTGCGACGTGCCGGACGCTCTACGCTCGCCCTCGGCGTACAATGCCAGATCATCCTGATCGACACTCACGCCAAGATATTCGTCTACAATGTCTGCAACTTGCGCATCAGTGTATTCGTTTTGTTCAGTTGGATTGTTCATTTCTTCACTCTCTCTAGATAATAGGATTGGTTTATATCTTCACAAATATCGCGTTTTAGTCTGGCCACCTCGTAATCGCCCTTAGACCTCACGCGTATGTCTCGGACCCTAGCTTTGTCGCTGTGCACGTTCTCACGCGCGTCAGTGAACACGACGGGGCCATGCTTCTCATCATTAAACGTCTGCTTAGTCGCCATACATCCTCGCATGGGTGTCCGGGTAATCGTACCTCAGTGCCGTGTTGTGGCGGTTTAGCGATGACGCGTCACGCTGCGCGACGTACTTCTCTCGGCTCTCATTCTTCAGTCTGATAAGGTTGCGCGAGTCGATAAACGACACGTAATCAGCGAGGTCATCCGCGCGCTCGATAGGCGTGTTGTCAATGATGGCATCATCGGCCTTTGCCGCTATTTCTAGCAGCCGTTCGGCGAAGGTATGCTCCGGGCATCGCCTAAGCGTTGCGTTCGCGCTGGCTCTGAGTTGGCCGGCTATGGTTGTCAATTCGTCATTTGTAAACATTGGGTATTTCTCCTCTAAATAAAGTAGTCAGCGAACATTAGCAGCAATGCCGCTGACAGTAAATATGGTGTTAGGTGTATTTCTACACGCGTCCTGGATCCGTTCATAGCTCGAACACCACGCCGAGGCGCGCCAGCCCTTCCATGCAGTAATCCTCGGTCGCGTCAACCATGTCGAGCCGGCAATTCTTGCACTTTTCATGGTCCATCTCCTCCATGACGGCGCCCATGTCAACCACTCCATACAGGTCTGCCGTTTCCAGTACGTCAAACCATCCGTCATACTCTTTAACGATAACTTCGATCATTCCTCAATACTCCTAATCTCATGTTGATAGAGTCCGACAAACACAGCGTCACCACGATTGTTGATCGTGCCGCGCACCCACTGGGAAATGTTCTCGTACCAGCCAAGCTCAGCGATAAGCGCCTTTGCAGCCTGCCACTCATTTTCGGCAGCGCTCAGGGCGTAGTCATAAGGCAAGGCCACAGACCTTGTTTTACCGCTAGTGGTTGCTTTGAATCGCGCGCCTAGCGTGTTAGTCGGTCCTAAGTATTTTACAGTAATTGTTTGCATTATCGTGCCTCCTTTGCGGCCAATTTTGTTCCGAAATAGTCCTGTACCATAAACAGCACCTTTCCCGATGCTTCAATCTTGCTGGCGATAGATACTAGCTCGCTGTGGCTGGCGATATTGCCCGCCTCAACTTGGCGCTGTAACCAGCCGGCTTTATCTTGCTGATACATCATACGCGCTGTGTTTATTTCCTGTTCAGATGTCATTATCGTACTCCTCTGATTCATCGGCAGGGCAAAAGAAGAAATAGTCAGCCCCATAGTCGTAATATACGTCGACGCCATCCCACGTGCCGATGTGCCTATGGTAGCGGATAGTCTGGCGACTGGTCTCAATTTCCATCCAATCTATGCCAAGTGCGCAGTCCCGCGCATCATCCTCGGTTGTGTCGCCGCCGTCCAAAATAAATTCAAATGTAGTAAATTCTCTCATGTTCAATTCCTCAGATAATGATGAAGGCTGCCACAACTACAGCAGCCAGTATAAAGTTTTGTGTGATGGTTACTCTCATTGTCTCTCTCTGTTTTGGTGTTTCGTCCATGCTGGGACTCGTCAGACCGGCTGCTTGCCGATGACACCTTGCCCCCAAGTGGGGGCTTTGTGGTTATGCTACCTCATCGTCGGTAATAAATTCTTCCTCACCCTCTGCCACGTAGTCGCACCAGAAGCAGGGACCGTACTCGCTGTGGATCGGCCACAGGCAATCCTCATCGGCCATAATGCGGCCCTTCTGAACCAGAGAGGATACAACGCCCTTGATCTGGGCTACTGTCATTTCATCGGCTCGGGCAATGTCGGACACGTCCAAAAGGCCTCCGCTCAGTGACTCGTCTGCAATCATGTTAAAGATTCGCTGCTCATTTGCTGTGTATGTAGTCATTATCTCTGTCTCTCTGTTGTATAGTGTTTCGCTCTTACTGGAGCTCGTCAGACCGGCTGGTAGCCGATGACACTATTGAGAGCTTCACCCGGTCGTTGCTGCCGGTTCAGGCTCTTATCCTTGGTCGATCCTCTGTCGAGGGTCAAGGCCGCTGTTTTGGGGTGCTAGGCTGCGGGTGCCTGTGTTGTGTTGCTTGATGGGTGTACTTTAGCACGATCCCGGATGCCGTCAACAATTATTTTAAGTTTTTTTGCATGTTCCATTATCTTTCCATTGTTTGGTCTGGCTGGATCCTGCGCCACTACTACATATATACGTAAATCTGCGCCCTTTCTCCACTGTGCGCCAGGACGCAATCTGAGCCTCTCTGAGGCGTTTTTGCTCTACCCTAAGCTATGGCATTGCCTACTACCCGAAATCGCCTCCTGCGGATTTCGCATGTATGGATATACAGTACTGTACCTGCCTGGTGATACAGTTGCGGATCCCTAGCACGTCTCGGTCTCGATTCCAACCCATGAACGCATCCTCCATTATTCCTCCATTGTTTCTGAACACGACCTGGACATGGTCGGGAACTTTTCCCTGTTTCTGTTGTCTAATACCTCTTTACTGTATGGCTGTACAGTACTGGATGTATGATCACTACTGTGCGGCTATACAACTGCATGGCTGTACAGTACTGGCTACCTGTACATCACTGTGCATATGATCAGGGGTCAACAGAGGGTGTCTCTGAGGGTCCTGCACACACTCACACACCTGGCCAATCTCACCATCCTGGGGGTCAATCTCACCACTTGGTCAATCTCGCCAACATGTAGTCATCCTGGCTAACTGCGCCGCAATGTGGTCAAATCCGCTAACGCCAGGTCAAATCCGCTAATATGTGGTCAATCTGACCAATTGAGACCCCCTGGGGCAGGGAACGCTACTCTTGATTATAATTGGCACCCTCCCAGACACAAAATAGAGCAAAACTCGAATCCGGTAAGCCGTTGATTCCAAACGTCTATTCTGTAATCTAAAAAAGCAGGAATATACGAGCTCAACATGCCTCTCAGAGGCCCTCAGA
>Ga0208162_1000481_pt1 | contig 23155 bp, 25 predicted proteins | sample CB_VirMetaG_4_FD_184539 | JGI IMG/M metagenome (GOLD analysis project Ga0208162, IMG submission 184539) | Freshwater to marine saline gradient viral communities from Chesapeake Bay - CB_1508_1M Viral MetaG (SPAdes) (version 4) | ecosystem: Environmental > Aquatic > Marine > Coastal | place: USA... | reverse complement strand
AATAATATATATATTAATTATTACTATTATAATTACTATTACTGATTCAGTATATCTTCAATCTAGCACTGACTGTCTGCACTAACGCACTGTGTACACGTGGAGAAGTGACTAACTTCTTCATAGTTAGATCTCCTTTTTGGTAACACAAGAACATTAACAGGATGGCTACTCTTGTATTTTTGGGGATCGGACGCACGTTGTTTTCAAAACGTGAGATCTCCGGAATTTTGTAGCCTAATATCTGTGAAAATTCTTTCTGTGTGTATCCAAGTGCCAATCGAATATCCTTCATCCAAGTACCTTCAGATTTTTCAGCAAACCACAATTGGTCATCCATATTCAAAAGACAGTTATTTTCTTTCTGCGAGTACATGATTTTCCCTTAATGTAAGATTGGCGGTCATCAGCGGCATTTGATTTTGGCAGTCATCAGCGGATCTGCAAAAAACATAACATTCGGGGATTGCAGGACATTTCGTTTTTTGAATGTTTGAATATTGAATAATTTAATAAATAAATATTTAAATATCATGATGTAAGATATAATAATTTGAATAATCTGAATTAGTTTCTGAATGTTTCATAAGACACAAAAAAAGAGTGAGCTTGCACTCACTCTTGATCGATGATTATTGATTATTCAAATATGCATTCATTGCGTTTACATCCGAACCAAACTCCAAATAGAATTGACCATAAATCAATTTTAATGATCTCTTTAGTGATGGAATTTGCAACGGATCAACCAGCATTGTTTGCTTATTCGGTAGCGTGACGAGCAAATTATTTTGGACTGTTTCAATCTTGATCAGCCTTTTTTGAAGTGCTTTGTCAAATAGCATAGGCAAGCATCTCGTAAGATAATTGTGCATTGATCTGATCAAATGAATTCAAAACAAATGGAGAATCTGAAGAAATTAGTTTTCCTTTTGCTTTGAGAATGCCAATGGTTCCTTTGTTATCGATGATCCAACTATCGGAGTAGTCTGCATCAGTCACAGAAAAACCTTCAATTTTCAATGGAATTTGTTTTGGTCTGCGAACAACAAACGAAACATTTACTCCATTTTGAAGTGCATACATTGAAAAATCTTCTGATTTCTCATTGTTTGAATAAGCCAAGAAATAATTCTTAGGAAACAAGTTTCGGACATATCGTAAAATTCGATCTTTTCTTTTGGTGTAATCGATAAAGATGACATCATGAAAAGTCTTAAAAAGTTCTGGTTTGATTAATTCAAAGGCAAGATCAGAAAATGTATTTAATCTGATTACTAGTTGCTTTTTTTGCTGATATGCAAACTCAACTAATTTGCAAATATCATTCTCTAGCAATTCAAAGAAGAGTTCTCTCTCATTCATGAATAAAAGAGTTTTTCTAATTCTTGCTTGTTGTACTGTTGGAATTCCACCTTTTCCAGTAAACGAAACGCAAAACTTTTCACAATCCCCACTAGCACTACAAACATTAAACCCAGAAGTACTGGCAGGTGCTAACATTAAAGAATAGTAGATTCTTTCCTTAGTATCATGAATTATTGATTTCATGATTTTGTGGTTATTATTTGAGATTAGATGTAATTTCATGGTATGTACCTTTTTCTGACAAAATTAATAATAAAAAAACCCAACAATCCGAAAACTGTTGGGTTCAATTGGATCTGATTATTTTACTTTAATAATTAGATCATCTTTTATTGTGACGTTAGCAAAAAACTCTCTCCCTTTTCCTGTGATATGTGGTCGATTAGCACCAGTTAACGTGCCGTTGCTGACATATTCTGGCCCGAACATACTGGTTTCAATATATCGTAATCGATTGCCAATTTGTTCTTTGAGAACTTTCTTTGAAGGATAATCAAAAATAATCATGCTACCTCCTTTTGCTTTGAAGATTTACGTAAATCAACTTTTCTCTCTACTATTGGCTGAGTATCAAGATTTTTGATTGCCGCTTCTTGATCTGCTAGTGTGTAATTATCCTCTTTTGTATAGCTAATAAACTCGTCATTAGGATAGAGCTTTACAAAAGCATCCTGGATAATTTCATTGCCTTCCTTCTCTAATAATTCCCGAAATCCACTTGCTGTAGTTCTCCACATGGCTTTTCTTAAGTAAACTTGCAGTGCAAGTTGTTGCGTCTCGTCAATGTAGAATGTGCAAGCTACTCTAATTGCTTTTTGCATGTCATCACCTTAGTAATGATTAGTAATTGTAGGCAAATTGCCTACTGTGAAAGCTTTATTGCTTCCACATTCAATAGCACTCCGGAGAATGCTATTTGATGTGTTAGCTATAAAACTTGTTCGAAATGAACTTTGTTTCCGTTCTTGATTGACTGAACCGATTGCACTCTAATCTTGTTCTTTAATAATGTGATTACCTTTTGCTGCACAGTTTGATCTTTCAAACAATTCTTGCAGAACTTGTAATCACCGATACTACTTTTAATAGGTACGAAAAATTTTTGGATGTTATCACAGGATCCGTACCTGTGACTTTGTCCAGTCCTGTGAATCAATCCAGACTTGCTGAAAAATACTTTGAATCGTTTCATCTGTTTCACCTTAGTTGATAGTGTAGAATTTGCGTTCTGATTCTGGTAAAGACTTGAGAATAAAGCTTTCTGGCATTCTCCAGATCATTTCCTCTACTTTGTCATATCCTCCGTTCTCCACTAGTTTTGCTAGTGTGGGATTGTTTTGAATGAGAATCTCCATCATTCGGTCTGTCATCTTGCTTTTGATCTTGCTTACTTTGCTCATGTCATCACCTATATAATATGGTATAAAATCACATCATCTGAATTGATGATGCCTCTCAATCCTATTGCGATAATCGCAACAGTCAAATGAAAAGTGCATTTTGTTCGATTATTTTTGATCTTTTTTGTGTGGGTTTGGGTTTGGTGGTTTCAATCTCGCCAATCAAATCAATATCAAATCTTGACCAGCATATGATATATCATATATGGTCTGACCACTTGACCACTACAATTTATATGTTCGATAATAGTAAGAATAGAACGTATCTAAGGAAAATATCCTTTTCTGATATTCTTTTCTGTGTCCAAACCCTCTAATCGCTGCTTTGGTTGTTATTTGAATGTTTAAATATCAAATATTTGTAGATTTGAATATCGATGGGTGGCCTTAAAAATTGACTGTCGAAACGAATGAGGTCATCCCCTTCCCCCATCCGGAGAGATTTTTTATGATTGATTTTATATAAGTATGATCAATAATGAGTAAACATTTGCGGAGAGATATGCGAAAAGTAGAGCAACGGGACATTACAATTAAGCCAAAGAAAAAATCATTAGAGAATGATGCGGTAGCTTCTGTGTTATTACAGGGAATGGCAGGAAAGTGTTCACCGAAAGAGATTGCGAAGGTATCGGGCGTATCGATCACAGCAGTGAAGGAATTCAATAAGCAGTATCAAGCAGACATTGAGAAGCAGGTACGTGCGAATTTAGGGAAGGTAGCGGTAGATGCACTGCAGAATATGGTGGACTTGGCATTTACTGCAGAGAACGAGCATGTACGAGTAGTAGCCACAAAGGATTTATTGGATCGGGCAGGATTCAAACCGAAAAGTGAAGTAGACATTAAGCAAGAAATTACACGTAGAGATCCCAAAGAGATTGAATTGGAAGCCAGAAAGAAGTTAGGGGATGAGTTAGCAGAGAAGTTGTTAGGGTTGAGTGCAAAAGTGGAGATAGAAGATGGGCAATGGACAAAAGCCTAAACAGCATAAGTGCATGGAAGAAGAATGTTTGTTTTGTGAGAACAACAGGATAGGCAGAGAGATAGAGAATGAGGAGTATGTGAATGACTGGTTAGCAGAGGATGATCCGTATTGTGGTGTATATCATGCCGAATACGACAATGAATAAGCGTTAACGGAAAGCTATCTGCTGTGAAAGCAGCACATCGTGTTGATGCCGAATAATTTGATTCCACGCAAGTGGGCGCTATTGGCAATGGGGTAGTGGATCTAAACCGATAATGATTCTTGGGATGTAATCAGAAGGTGCGCTTAGTTTTTTCTTATTGTCACAGTGACACTAAGACAGTTAGCTGACATTTAATGGAGTAAGGGTATGGCAGAGAAGAAGTTTCAAGTATGTGCTACGTGTCCCACACCAACGAAATGTAGGATGATGGGCAAATGCCTAAAAACAAAAAAGTAGAGAGTCAGGGAGTCGCCAGTATTCGTAAGGATTTCAAGAGTTGTGAGACTTGTTTGTATGGATGGGTCTGCAAGCAATATGATCGGTGCTGGCAGAAGTATTGGGAAATCGTGGAACCGATAAAGGGTAGAAATGATTCTGAATGATGAAGATTTATGGGAATTGGTAAAGTTAGGTTATTTGCCAGAGGACGTAACGATTGGCCCGTCTAGTGTGGATCTGACATTGGATGGTGTGTTTTTGAGGCCGAAACCACAAAAGTACGGGCCTTCTTCATTGTACTACACACAGAGAATGACAGAATCTCTGCACTACCAAAGGATAGAAAAGGATCGATATTTATTGAAACCAGCAGAGTTTGTACTGGCAACCACAAAGGAGAAAGTACGAATTCCGAATTATTTAGCAGCATCTGTAGCTGGTCGAAGCAGTGTAGGCAGGTTAGGTGTACAAGTGCAGAATGCTGGATTTATCGATGCAGGATTTGAAGGGCAGATTACGTTGGAGCTACACAACCAGACGTTTTATTCGATTGAATTATTGGCAGGAGTACGGATTTGTCAGTTGGTGTTTTATAAGATGACCAATGAGAGCAGGAATCCGTATAGAGGAAAGTACCTGCATCAGAGTGGCCCAACCGGATCAAGATTGTATTTGGAAACCAATGCAGATTGAAGAAGTTCTCAAGCTAAAGAAAGAGTACGAGCAAGCGGCAAAATACAATCAGTTGAGCTTGTATTGTCCGTATGAGTTTCAGAGTGCGTTTCATTCAAGTCGAGATGATTACGGAGATCTAGCCAGACAACGTTGTTTGATGGCAGGAAACAAGACAGGTAAGACGTTTTGTGGTGCAGCAGAACTTTCGTATCACTTAACGGGATTGTATCCGGATTGGTGGAATGGTTGGCGTTTTGAGAAACCAATTCAAGCGTGGGCAGCAGGACAGAGTCATTATGCAACAAGAGATATTGTTCAGACGGAACTGTTAGGGTTAGCAGGAGATCCGGAAAAATTAGGAACAGGAGCCATTCCAAAGCATTTGATTGTCAACACAGAGCGAAATCCCGGTGTACCTAATGGAATTGGGATGGCATTGGTCAAACATGTAAGTGGAGAAAACTCCCGTTTAATGTTTAAGAGTTATGATTCTGGTGCAGCTGCGTGGATGGGAGTAGCCGTAGATGTGATTTGGTTAGATGAAGAACCACCACAGGATATTTATTCACAGTCTTTACGTGCATCACTCAAAACGGGTGGCCCTGTTTACTTAACGTTTACGCCCGAACGTGGAGTGACGGGAGTAGTTCAGAACTTTTTGAATGAACGCAAGAAAGGACAAGCACTAGTTACGGCTAGTTGGGATGATGCTCCGCATTTATCGGAAGAAGTAAAGGAAGAGATTTTAGCTGCATTGCCAATGCATGAACGGCAGATGAGATCAAAAGGCATTCCGGTGCTTGGAAGCGGACAAGTGTTTCCATTATCAGAAGATTCGTTTTCCGTAGATGCTTTTGCGCTACCAGATCATTGGCCCAAACTGGCAGGAATTGATTTCGGGTTCGATCATCCAACTGCGGTAGTGTGGATTAGTTGGGATCGGGATACAGATACGGTGTATGTGTATGATATTTATTGTCAATCGGGTTCTGGAATGCTGCAACACGCAGAAGCTATACGATTGAGAGGAAACTGGATTCCGGTAGTGTGGCCCCATGATGGTTCACAACATGACAAAGGAAGCGGCATATCCTTAGCGGAACAATACCGCAAAGCTGGTGTAAATTTTGTGGGAAGTCACTTTCAGAATCCGGAAGGTGGAATCAGTGTAGAAGCAGGACTGATGGCAATGATGACAAGATTTGAAACAGGCAGACTAAAGGTATTCAGTCATTTGCAAGAATGGTTTAAAGAGTTTCGAGTCTATCATCGAAAAGAAGGCAAAGTAGTTAGAAAGCATGATGATTTGATGAGTGCAACTAGATATGCAGTACAGTCTTTACGATATGCAACGATTAATAATTGGCGACCACGATCAGAACATGCCATAGGTTCTCTAGTGGATTCGCAACACAATCCATTTGAGTATTGGAAGTATGGCAAGTCTCCTAACACAATTGCGGAATCAGAAAGCACGTTACCAGACGGAGTCCATTACTGGCAATAGATACCTAAAGGCTTACAACACGTATTTAACAGAAAAGTATCAACCTGCTTATACAGCAGCCTATCAGTACAAGCCCGTTGTTGATTCAGCATATAGTCAGTACAAATCTGCATTTGATACGACAAAAGCAGAATATGATCAGTTGTTTGCTAGGGAAAAAGCTAAGTACGAATCTGCATTGGGAGAAGCACAGAGACTGCAGGGAGTAGTTACTCAAGCCAACACCAACTATATCAATTACAAGAAAACCAATCTAGATCCGTATGAAGCAGAGTATGCCAGAAGAACAACAGCCTACAACACAGCATACAATAAAGCAGTAAAAGGAGCAGAAGGGCAGTACACGCAACAAGCCAATCAATTACTGAGTAATTTAACTACTGCTCAAATTAACATAGGAAAAGAATACACCAGTACCAAACAAACAAAGACAAATATTTATAATGAAAAATATGATGCAGCATCAGCCGCATTGACTAAATTTAATCAGGGAGCCGCAACAAATATTTATTATGTAAATCCTCAGGGGATTGGCAATACGGTGTACAATCCAATAAATCAAGTCGTACAAAGATACGACAGTTTTCAATATTTAGGAGGATCTCAATTTAAATATAATATTAAAGGGAAGGAATATAATATTAATCAAGCACCTTCTTCTTTTGATGTTTCGTTTCAATATCAAGTACAAGACAGAGCAAAAAAATATAATTTTTATTTAAAAACGATTCAAGAAGGCAATCGAGACATTTACGGAATTCCGTCTTATGTGAATGATGCGTGGTTGAAATCTGAGAAAAAAGCGTTAGACAGTTTCTTGACTCCAGTAACAGGACAGGTGGCTACTTACATACAAGCAGGAGAAACTGCTAGAGCAGCAATTGCAAAAAATTATGCTTCTGTAGAAGAATTAATTTCTCAAAAAGACATTGCAGAAAAGTCATTGAAGGATTTTGTTTCTGTATCTCAAGCAGACTATGTTTTTGCTGGAACAGAAAAAGAAAGAAAAGCTTATCAAGATTTTACAGCAACTTCTTTAGAAGACTTTGCCAGACCAATCGCAACAGCCGCAACTGCTTCAGAAGCACAAGCCGTACAAGATTACGTGTCCACCGTAAATGCTCAACGAGAAGCAACTACCAACTACTACAATCAGAACGTACAACCTGCACAGAACACGTACAATCAGTACATCAGCAACACATACAATCCTGCCAAACAATCGTATGAGCAAGTAGCCAATGACACGAACTATGTGACTAGTCGAATTAGCGCACAGAAAACAAGATATGAATCAACAGCAACAGAATTTAATCGGCTAAAAACTGTTTATGAAGGAATGCAACCTACACTAGATCAGCTTAAAACTGATTATCAAACATCAGTTGATGTATTGAGTGGTCTTAGTTCTAGGATTACTGATTTGGAAAGAAGTGTCCAAATTGATTTAGATCCACGTAAATCCGCTACAAGAGTAGGTCAACGGCAATCAATACTAACTAGAGGTTCCAAACGTGCTGGAGCCGCAAGATAAAGGATACTTATGAGTTGGTTTTCTGAACAATGGGAACGTACTGAGAAAGCATTTAAGACAAACATTTCTAACACACCTTTAAGAAATGTAGACTTAGGAACAATTAATTACGACCAGTTAAAATTAAATACAGACCAAGACTTTTCTCCTTTTGTCAAAGGAGCAATTGTCGTAGCAGGTACAACGATTGGAGCAGCAGAAGGTTTTTTAATAACAGGTGGCAATCCTTACGGTGCATATGCAGGAGCAGCCGCAGGTGCAGAAGTTGCCCAGAATGTAAATCAAAATCTATTAGGTTCTCGATATGATCCTTCCAAAGATGGTGGTGCAATTCAAAAAGCAGTTACCGGAACCACGGGAGATATTCAGCGAGAGGCAGTGAATATTGCCAAAGGCATTCAGAATGCGACTATTGTCAACACCAGCAACCTGCAAAAAGATGCTGTTGATTTTGCAGATCGTAATAATTTAGGACGCAATGAGACACTAGAGAAATGGGCGAGTGAAATAACCGGAACAGGTGAAGAAGGAGCAAAGGAAGCAACCAAGATTGTAGAAGCCAATGCTGCTGGCATTACCTCAGAAGCTGAAAAAGGTGCGGAAATGCTGACCACTGCTGCTGAAAATACTGCAGATGCTTTTTCAGATGTTTATGATTTATTGACAGGCAAAGCACCGGATGAAGAAGGAATGGGAGATTTGGGAGCAGATTACGGAGACGGTGCAGATCTAGAACCGTTAGATGCGACTTCAATGGATGATCCATTTAATACAATTGAAGATGGAACAGCCAAAGACGATCAGATGACTGAAGAAGAAAAAATGAGAAAAATTCGCAGGTTGTTGCTTAATCGTTATGGACGGGAAGACACAATTCTAACCGGAACTGCCGATACTGCTAATCGCAGGACATATGCCTTATGAACATAGCACACGAACTAACTGCTGAATACGAAGCACTCAAAGGAGATAGAGGCAATTGGGAAACAATGTGGCAAGACATTGCCGAATTGATGATTCCCAGAAGAGCAGATTTTACAAATCGCAATCGTGCAAGTGGAGAGCAACGTAGAAGCAGGATTTATGAATCTACAGCAGTTCGTGCCGTAGTACGTGCAGCTAGTGGACTGCACAATACATTAACCAGCAATACAGTCCCGTGGTTTGGTTTGGAAACAGAAGATCCACAAATCATGAGAGATCGAGAAACCAAACTTTGGTTAGAAGAAGCCACACGCATTACTTCCAATGTCTTTAATTCTCCACGATCTAATTTCCATAGTGCTATACACGAATACTACATTGACTTGGTTACTTTTGGGACAGGAGTCCTGTTCGTGTATTACGATGAAGAGGAAGGCGCACAATTCAGATCGTACTTCTTAGGAGATTGTTGTTTAGCAGAAGACAAGCACGGCAAGATCAATTCGGTATATCGTACTTATTTTGATACAGCACGATCCATTGTTTCTACCTTTGATAGCGTATCCGATGGAATCAAGAAAGCTGCAGAGAAAGAACCATTTCGGGTATTTGAAATCATGCATGTGGTCAAGCCACGTGACAGTAAAGGACGCACCAAGAATTCTAAGCCGTATGCATCGTATTATATAGAAAAAGAGAGCAATCATTTATTGAAGAAAGGTGGCTTTGATGAATTCCCATTTGTTTGCAGCAGATGGCATAAAAATTCACAAGAAATATACGGCAGAGGTTGTGGTACAGAAAGTTTGCCAGATGTGCGAATGATTAACGAAATGGAAAGAGTAGGATTGATTGCACTACAAAAAATGGTTGATCCACCGTTGCTTGTGCCAGACGATGGATTTTTGTCTCCTGTGCGTACTACGCCCGGAGGTTTAAATTATTTTAGATCTGGTTTGGGGCCACAAGATCGTATCACGCCATTGCAGACAAACGGCAGAATTGATTTGTCTGAACAAAAAATAGGAATGGTACGCCAATCCATTGAACGTGCTTTTTACTTAGATCTTTTGGAACTGCCAGCAAATATAGCACCGGATGGAGACATCTTGCGTTTTAGTGCAACAGAGATTGCAGCAAGACAGAGAGATCGCTTGCAAATCTTAGGGCCAATTGTGGCTAGACAGGAATCCGAACTGTTGGGGCCATTGGTCATTCGCACATTGTCAATGCTGATTCGTAACGGACAATTGCCTCCTGCACCATCTGAGCTAATTAATTCAGATGTCAAAGTAGTGTACAGCAATCCGGTTGCAGTATCTCAACGTAGTGGTGAGCTAGCTTCTATTAATCAGCTAGTCCAGTTTATGGTTCCGTTTGCTCAAATTGATCCACAAATTCTGCAGGGATTTGAATTTAATCGAATCGGAGAACTAGCTGCAGAAATACTTAAAGTTTCCCCATCTGTCTTTAAAACATCTATGGAAAGAGAACAGGAAGCACAACAGCAGGAAGCTGAACAGCAACGTGCTATGGAAATGCAACAGGCAATGGCAATTGCTCAACAGCAGAATTTAATCGCTGAAAGCAGACGTAATGATTCACAGGCATTTTTGAATGAGGCCAAAGCATCGAAGGTATAGAAATGATTGAATATGAGACGGAGGCAGACCGGAAAATAGAAGAACAAGTCCGGTTATTTTTGCAGGGTAAAAAGTTTTTTGTAATGTCCAATAAATCGAAGTATCCGCTAGATTGGATTGTGACTGATCCAATTACGGGTGCAAAGGCATTTGCTGAATTTAAATGTAGAAAAGATGATTTTGATTTTATGAATCGACTTGGTGGCCCGTGTATTTCAGTAGAGAAATATGTAACTGCTACTCAATACGCAAAAGCCACCAATCTTCCTTTAATGTTTTTTTGGTTACTGTCTGATGCATTGTTGGTCTACATCACCAATACGTTTCCACCACAGGAATTATTACCAATGCAGGATCGTAGAGAACGTAATCGGATATCACCGTGTGTGCGGATTCCAATAGATGATTGTAGAGTCTATCGATGAAAGAAACTCAGCGGCAACAATTTTACAAAGAACTATTTGAGTCCGATATTGGACAAATCGTGTTGAAGGATTTAGTGGACAGACATCGTGTACTCTATTCTTCTTTTCAGCCAGATCCACTTGCTGGAGCATTTTTAGAAGGCAGGAAAGCCGTAGTGCTGGACATTCTTAGGTTTTTGAATGTCGATTTACAATACCTACAAGATTCGATGAAGGAACGATATGACAGAAGCAGCATTAGCGATTGAGCCAGAAGTACAAGAATCTGCAGCACCAGTAGCAGAATCCAATACTTCCTTTAATCCATCAATGCTTTCGGATGATTTACGACATGAGCCATCTCTTAGAAACTTTGATGATGTCAATAAGTTAGCAAAGTCGTATGTACACTTAGTCAAGAAGTTGGGAGCAACTCCAGATTCGTTAATTCGTTTACCATCCGGTCAAGAAAATTGGGATGAGGTTTATGACAGGTTAGGCAGACCAGCCAATCCGGATGAGTATGAGATTCCCTATGACACCAATATGGAAAAGGAATTTGCCTCCGAAATACATAAATTGGGGTTATCGAAAACTCAGGGACAACAAGTATACAATTTCATTAAGAACAATGGAGAACTATCTAGCCAAATGGCAAAACAGCAATTTGAAGAATTGCAGCAAGAAAATATAAATAGATTAAAATCAGATTGGGGTTCAGATTTTCAGCGAAATGCAACCAAAGCTAGACAAGCTTTTTTGCAGTTGGCAGATGCAGAAACATTGCAGATGTTTGAACAAACTGGATTAGGAAATCATCCGGAAGTAGTTAAGATTTTCCATAAGGTTGGTGAAATCTTAGAAGAAGATGGACTACTAAATACTGATATAGGTGGAACAGGAGCAGGAGGCAGAGCGCAGGTAGAAAGCAGATTGTCAGAAATCATGAAACCGGATAGTGGCTTCTGGGATGGAATGCATCCAGATCATGATCGTTTAGTAGCGGAAGCGTTAAAGTTACGAGAGATGTTAGTATGACTTATGAAGATCATGTAAAACTAAGAACAGAATGTTTGCGTTTGGCAAAACAAAACGCTAGTATTGCAGGTATGACAAACTCACTAACGTTAGCACAAGAGTACTACGAGTGGGTTTGTGATGTAGACAAAAGACGTTTAAAACGTCAATTAGAATCTCATGCAGTTTGACAGGATTGGATAATCTTTTCTGACCCATTTAACTGCAAACCTCTTGGAACCCTACCGTTAGGACAACTCCAGACTTTAGCATGAGAATTAACCTTCTTAGCTATTTATGGAGTTGTAATGTCTTTTCAAGTTACAACCGCATTTGTTGATCAGTATAGTGCAGTTCTACAGCACCTTTCACAACAGAAAGGTTCAAGATTGCGTGGACTGTGTCGCACTGAAGTTATGCGGGGCAAACAAGCTTTTTTTGATCAAATCGGTCAACAAGTAGCATCTGTACGAACTACACGTGGTGCAGACACCATCCTCAATGATACCCCTCACTCAAGACGTTCTGTAACATTGCAGGACTACGAAGTAGCAGATCTGATTGATGATCAAGATCGACTACGAATGATTACTGATCCAACTTCTTCTTATGCTCAAGCACAAGCATTTGCATTGGGCAGAGCAATGGATGACGTAATCATTAGTGCTGCCACAGGAGTAGCGTATACGGGTGCTAGTGGTACAACACAAACCTCATTGACCAACACAATTGTAGCTGGTGGTACTGGACTAACCATTGATAAATTGCGTGAAGCCAAGTTCACACTAGACAATGCTGATGTTGATCCTTCCCTACCACGAATCATTGTGGTTTCTCCAAAGCAAATTCAAGATTTGTTGGAAACTGTCGAGATTCGTAGTGCTGATTTCAACACGGTTCGTGCGTTGGTAGCTGGTCAGGTAGACACCTTCTTAGGCTTCCAATTTGTAACCAGTACACGATTGGCAAAGTCTGGATCTGACCGTACTTGTTTCTGTTATGCCATCGATGGGATCTTGCTAGCAATGGCAAAAGATCTAACTGTTCGTGTAGATGAAAGACCTGACAAATCATACGCCCATCAAGTGTATGCTTGCATGTCTCTAGGTGCTACAAGAATGGAAGAAGAAAAGGTTGTTTCAATCATCTGTCAAGAATAATGAGGTACAATGGCTAGTGTTAATACTCAAAAGATGACAGATATTACTTCTGTCCCTAAAGTAATGGTCAAAGCCTCAGAAGCGCACGGCAGAAAACGTGTTTGGTATGACACGTATGAAGCTGCAGCATTAGCTTCTGGTTCTGACATTACCTTTGCTCGATTACCTAAAGGCGCAACTATCTATAACGTTAAGCTGATGTGTGATGCATTGGGTGCTGGCGTTACTTTAGATGTAGGTGATGCCGCTGACGCAGATCGCTTTATTGCCAAAGGTTCAACCACTTGGAATACTGCAAATCAAGTAGTGGATTCTAACGCCATTGATGGTGTTGGGTACACACTGACTGCAGAAACCGATTTGGTAATCACTACGGGTGGTGCTTCTGCAACAGGTACTATTAAAGTAATGGTTGAATATAGCTTAGGTGACTAATGTCTAGCGTTGTTCAGATTTGCAATATTGCTCTGTCCAATATTGGGGAACAAAGAATTACTGCTCTGACGGACAACAACGAAAGAGCAAGACTGTGTAACCTGCGTTATGATGACGTAAGGGATGCAGTCTTGCGTTCTTATCCTTTCAAGTGTGCTGTGCAACGTGTTGAATTGGCACTCAGTGCAGATGCACCAGCTTGGGGATACACTAAGAAATATGCACTACCTGCAGATTGCTTACGTGTTTTGGACATAGAAAATTACTTTGAAGATTATGAGATTGAAGGAAGGTTTATTGTTACGGATGCTACACAGATTAAGTTGAAATATATCTATCGTGTAGAAGATCCAAACCAGTTTGATTCTTTGACCATTCAAGCGATTGCGCTCAAGTTGGCTTCTGAATTGGCAGAAGCACTAACCGGACGGGCAGACTTGCGTGACCGTATGTTGGCTAAGTATCTACAAGTGATCAGTGAAGCGAGAGGTGTAGATTCTCAGGAACGTTCCATGCCGCAGATTATTGTGGCAGAAGATTATTTAAATTCACGATTGGTAGGATCTACGTTCCGTAGAGCAAAATTTTCGGATGAATAAACATGAGACTCCAGACATTACAATCTTCCTTTGCAGATGGTCAAATTTCGCCAAGACTGCAGGGAATGGTGGAACTAGAGTCTTATCGGTCTTCTCTGGCAAAAATCGAAAACATGATCTGTTTGCCACAGGGATCGGTTACGAGAAGAGCAGGAACTTATTTTGTAACCAGTACTAAAAATAATGGCTATGTTCGCTTAATCCCATTTAGTAGAGGACAGGGAACTAGTGCCATTTTGGAATTTGGTGCAGGATATATTCGGTTTTATTCTAATGATGGACAAGTAAAGGTTGGTGGATCACCGTATGAATTGTCTACAATTTATATAGATGCCAGCACCACAGAACCCATTCCGTTTACAGTCGATGATCTAGATAATATCAGCTATACCCAATCGGCTGATGTTTTGTTTTTAGCTCATCCTTCCTATCCTCCCCTACGTTTATCTCGCAATGCTGTTGATGATTGGTTGTTGGAATACCTGCCACTAACGAATGGGCCATTTCAATCTACCAACACAACCGATACCACACTGACACTTGCGCTTTCCGGTGGTTCAACTTTGTCGTATGAAGAGATCGGCAAAGTCAGTCCTTCTGCCTGTGATCAAACAACCAACACCATTACTTTAAATAACCATCCGTTTGTAAATGGACAAACGATTCGAGTAACCATCACACAATCCGGATCTTGGGGATCATTGTCTTTAAGTGGTGGTGGTAGTGCAAACTTCATAATTTCTACAGCTACTCAAAATACATTTAAATTAGAAACAGGTGGCAACACTGTTTCTTTTACAGATGACCCCACACAAGACGTATTGTTGGAAAAGCCGTATATCCCAAAGGGATCTACAGTTACGGTAACGGCAAGTGCGACTACGGGAATCAATGAAGATTTAGGATTTGTCAATGCAGGTGGTGTGTCTGATGTAGATCGCTACATTCGGATCAACTCTGAAATTTCTCCACAAATCAAATGGGGATACGTCAAGATCACTGCTGTCACTTCCTCCACTGTTGTAACTGCTACGGTAGAAGAAGATCTGGCAAGTACAGATCCAACAGAAGAATGGGCGTTAGGAGCATTCAGCCAATACACCGGATATCCCAGAACTATCCAGATTTATCAGCAACGTTTGGTTTTGGCAGGAACGCTTGCCGAACCTCAAACTATTTTCTTTTCCAAGACTGCAGACTTTTTTAATTTTTCTACTTCAGAACCATTAGGCCAATCCACCGGAAGCATTGACTCTGCTGGACGTAGTATTATTGGTGAGCAGATCTTTGAAGATAATGCGTTATCACTGACAATTTCATCCGATACCGTAGATCAAATTGAGTGGATGTCCGAAGACAGAAGACTGACGGTAGGAACTTCCGGAGGTATTTTCCAAGTCTATGGATCTGATGATGATGTAACAGTCACTCCATTCAATTTTAGTATTATTAAGGCATCAGCTTGGGCTACAGACAGTACTTCTTTGCCAGTTAAGATTGGTAACAACTTATTGTATGTACAGCAAAACGGCAGGAAAATCAGAGAGTTGGCATTTGATAAAGTTCAAGATCAGTATGCTGCCGCAGATCTATCGCTAAGAGCAGAGGATGCTACCCAATCGGGTATCATTGAAATGGCCTATCAAGACCAGCCCTATTCTGTAGTTTGGTGTGTACGAGCAGACGGGAAAATTGCAGCAATGACTTATGTCGATTTGTTGCAGATGCATAGCTGGTCATTGCATACCATTGCAGGAACGCACGTAGATTCAACCTATGGAGATCATGCCAAAGTAGAATCAATTTCTGTGATTCCACGTGGAACCTACGATCAGATCTATATGGTCGTCAAGCGAGACATCAATGGATCAACAGTACGCTATGTAGAATTTCTAGAAAGATTCTATGACAGTTTTTATATTCCAGCAGAGAACGCACACTTTGTAGATTGTGGATTAGAAGAACCAGCCAGCAGAACTTCTGCTTCTACAAGCATCACGGGCCTATCGCATTTGGAAGGAGAAACAGTAGCCATTTTGGGAGATGCTGCTGTTCAGCCAAACCGGACAGTAAGTAGTGGAGAGATCACACTTCAGCTAGCTGCACACAAATTTAGAGTAGGTTTACCCTTCATTAGTAAAATCAAAACACTTCCTGTTGTATCAGTAACAGACACCACCCACTCTATTGGCAATCGCAAACGAATTCACAGTGCAACCCTAAAGCTTTTTGAAAGTATGGGCTTTCGGTATGGATCATCTGAAACAAATTTAGATGAAGCTATTTTCCGATTGGCATCTGATGAAATGGGACAAGCTTTAGAATTCTTCACAGGTGAAAAAACATTTCAAATTGCAGATGAGTTCAGTACGGAAGCGCAGATTGTAATCCAGCAAGATGCACCGTATCCGATTACTGTTTTGTTAATCGGAATTGATTACGAAACCAACGAGTAAAGCAATCCTATGTTATTAAAACCAGAAGATTTTATAACAGATTCAATAGAAGATTTGTTAGATGAGCTAGATAATCACAATACGTTTGATGATCTAAGAGAAGAATTAAATCAGCAATACAACGAAATGAGAGAAAATGGCAGTTAGTGCAGCACTGGCATTATTGTTAGGTGGCAGAGCCTTAGTCAATTCAGCAGCAACTGCACAACAGATTGCTTCACAAGCCAAACTGCTGAAAATGCAAGCGGGATTGGTAATGAAGAGTGCAGAGGAATCCAAAGCACTAGCCTATGAGCAAGCAGTTCTGTACGGCAGAACAGCAGAAGAAAATGCACGTGCCGCTGAATATGCTGGTGATCAGAATTTGATGTATGAAGAAATTGCAGGAATGCAAAGGATTGGTGGAATACGTGCCAAGTCTGGATCATCCGGAGCATCTGTCAATGTGGGAACACCAGCTAATCTGCAGATTGCACAAGCACAAGCAAATGCGTTTAACCAACGGATGATTAAATACAATACAAAATATGAAGCAGCACGTACCCGTTTGGATGGAGAACAAAAGGCAAACATGACCATACGGCAAGCAGAGATTCAGTATGATCGTGCAGTAAGAGAAGCAAAGTTTTATGAAACACAAGCGGCAGAAGTCAGAGCCACCAAAGCACTTGCTACGTTGTCTTCTTTATTAGGTGGAGCATCCAGTGTGCTAAGTGCAATGCCAGCACCACAATCACAACCCTTTGAACCTGCTGTTGCAAGCAATACTTCCAATAACGAATTCATGAGTTGGTACAACAGCAGGATGTTTGACTATAACGCTTTAATGGCAAGCTGATGGCTAAATTACCGTTTGAACGAGCATCACAGATTGTACAGACCAATCGGTTAGGTGCGCCACAAGTACCAAAAGCGGCAGCACCTCTGAATGTAATGAATTCAGCAGGAGTACAAGCACGATATCAAGCACTCAGATCCTTTGGAGATGCATTGGGATCATTGGGTGAAGTGATGGCTGTTCAGATCAATAATGAAAATCGGGAAGCCAAACGTCTGCAGTTGATGGACATTCAGAATATGTTTGATCAGTCCGGTCAGCAATTGATCAGCGATCTGAATGAAAAGCCACCACAGGATATTGAGTCTGCACAAGCTATGGTGAATCTAAGCTTGTATGGAGATGTGGCAGGAAAACCAGCTAAGAACATTGGTGGTTTGTATGGGGCCATTACCAACAAGTATGGAAATTCCAGAGAGATACAAGAGTTATTTGAAAAAGTAGCAATTGATCAAAGGTTTCGTGCAAAAGCAGTAGGCATTCAACAGCAACAATATCGACAGACCAATGAATTAAAAGATCGGTACTTTACGCAGACACAGGAGTTGCTAGCCCAAGAAATCACACCAGACGTATTGAATCAATTCCCATCCAAAGAAGTTTGGGCAGATCATACAGCAACCCAATTAGAAAATCTGGAAACCGAATTATTCAAAGGTGTAGAAAATCAAGCCATTGTCAATAATGTTCGTTCAGACATTATGCGGCATATGTTCGCAACACAAGAAGCTTTAGTCACCAAATGGCAAAGCATTTACAATGAAGACCAAGCTGGTCAATTGATTAGAGCAGGTAGAAATCTAAAAGCAGATGCCACACTAACCAATAAAGAAAAGCTAGCAAAGTGGACACACACGGTTAATCAAGAAGTACAAGCCAACCGAAAAACACGAGCACAAGCAGAAAAATTATTTTTTGATTTTCATCGTGATTTAGATTTGGCATTAGCGAATCAGATGCTGGATCAGAATCCACAGGAATTATTGCGTGTACTTACGTATGAAGGCAATGGCAAAAAACGGACAGAAGAAGGATTTGAATTTGAAACCTTTGACAACACAACAGTTTCTCAATATCGGGTAAGCGCATCAAAAAAAGTAAATGCTTTGATCAATGCAGAAATCAATACCGCATTTAGCAGAGCAGACCAGATCATTCAGCAAGCTACAATTACGGATGATCATGCAGTTTTGGAAAATGAACTAGTAGAATCAATGGAGGTTTTAGGAAAAGCTCATCCAAATCTTGCTATAGAAATCAATGGGAAAATTGCCGCATTCGACAAAGCAGTCTTAGTGCGACAAGCACTGAAGGACATTGGAAAGTACAGCAAAAGAGATCTTGATCAAAAGATAGAAGAACTAAAGCCAGAACCGTATGCTGATGTGTTTACACCTAATGAATTTTATATGGAGGAAATGCGTCAGTGGAATGTATTTAAGAATGCAGTGGCAGATGTTTATAAAGTACGTAAAGAAGATCCACGATTTGTCTATGAACAAAGCAGACCGGAATATCAGCAAGAAGAGTTGTATGGAGGAGCATTTTCAGAAAACGAAATTGCAGCAGGACTACGTGAGCAAATGGAATGGGGTGGCATTCATTCTCAGTTTATCAATGAATCGACAAAGCCCAAACAATTCAATCCAGAACGTTTAAATTATTTACTCGACAGTGGAAATTATCAGCTATGGTCAAAAGCGACACATCAGAAATTAATTTCCAGAATGAGTCAAATTCAATCCGGAAAAGAACTGGCAGCATTTTATGAGCAGATTGCAAGAGACAGTGGGGTCTATGCACCTTTTGTTTTTAAGATGTTGAAAAATGAAGAAAAGCATCTAGGAATTGGATTTACTCACGGGGATTATCTGATTACAGAAGTCAGTCAAGATCCGGTAAAAGAAATTCTGTTTAGTGCACAAAGCAATTCCAAAACAAATCGCAACAGTCTCAATAGTATCTTTATTACACAAGATGGAGATTCTGTTTCCCTCAATGAAATTGAATCTTTAATTTTAAATGACCAATCTTTTATTAGTTTTTATTCTTCATTAGGAGTCAACGAAAGAGATCGTGCAGCAAAGAGAAAAGAAGTGCTGGACACTACCGTTGATTATTTTCTAGAAAAAGCAAGTATTGTTGGAGTGACAATTCCAGAAGGTGGCAGTCGAGAAAACCTTAAACCGATCCTCACTCAAACAATAGAAGACTTGTTTGATGACAACTATGTATTTATCAACGCTTCTCGATCTGCTTACTTTTCAGATCATCAGCACACACTAGCCATTAATAAAAAACATTTAGAAGACAAACACACTGAAGGATTTGTAAATGATGCAGTCAACAATTTTGTAGACAATTGGCTGGAATATACCAAAACCGAACTAGCAGACGATCCAGTTAATCAAAAGTACATTGAGTTGTTGCAAGAAGGCCATTGGAGACTAGCACCAGCACCGAACAATGATGGGATCATGATGTATGTGCTGGATGAAAACACCGGAATCTACAATGTGGTTCGCAGGATTGGCCCAAACATGACTGCAGAAGAAGCAGACAATGCTCCACCTGTGATTATTGGATATGACCGAATACGCAACCTGACCGATCAAGAAATCATTGCAGATCGTTCCATGATGGACAGTGTAGTCTATCCATTAGTCAGAGAACTAAAATCTTATGTAGAACACATTAATCGTAGTGACACACCCAAAAAGAATTTTGTACGTCCAGAAAGTAAAGAGGATTTTGCACGTCCAGAAACTAAACAGATAGATCAGTTGATTGAGAAATTGGTTGCAGAACGTGTAGGCATTTCACCAATTGAAGATCTTGATAAGCAGGTAATGAGTGGTTATGTGGAATCATCTGCTCAAGACAATCCTACAGACTATCCATCCAATCCTATTTATGAAGAAGAAGCAGTAATTCAGCCAATAGAAGCTAAAGCAGAAGCAGAACCTCCTTCACAAATAATCGATAATATTTCACAGGAAGTAGTTGCAGAACCAAAAATTGCTACCTTACCTGCTCCAAAAGAACCCAAACAAAATCTAACTGCAGGAAATGCAGTTATCCAAAAGCCAAAAGTAAATACCCAAAAACGTTTTAAAGAACTTAAGGGTAACTACGAAGCAATGACAGATATTCTCAAGCAAGTTCAGTCACAAATTGAAACGCAGATGCTGGGTGCATCCGGAGCAGATATGGAGTATTTAAAAGATCAGTATGATTTACTTCATCAACATATGGATAGCCTCAACCAATACAACATGTTCTTGGATAATATGGTTGGGCCATTGGGTTATACATATACTTATGATATGCAAGTTGACTCACTTGATAGAGCAGATCGTGGATTTAAAAACTTTGCACAAACAATCGTATTGTTCCGAAAGAATTTATCTGAATACAAAACAAAGCCAAGACCATCTGCTGTAGATCGACAACCAAATATTGATCGAATTCAGAATTTACCGTTGATGGACTAATGATTTACGACACCTTTCCGGTTAATTATTCCGGTAGACGTACAGAGTTTATGACCAACCCAGATCCATCATGGGGAGATCTGTACATTAATTTTATGAAATCTGGGTTTTCCTCAACAGAAATTGGACTGTATCAATCGTTTCGTGAAAAAGGAAAATACGATAAAACTTCTGTATTTTTTGATGAAGAAGCTTATGGGCAAACAGACATTTTAAATAAAGAAAGTTTTCAAGCATCTCCGTTTTTTGATAAGGAAATTGATTTCTATGACGGGATGACCAAAGCAGAACTGCAGTTGATTCGGGAACGTTTAGATCGTGAACGAAATCTAGCATTGATGATGAACAATGCAGATTCATTACGTGAATGGTCTGCAATTGGATTAGGATTGCTTACTGGAAGTTTGCCATCTGTCATGAACTTTATGCCAATTGTCAGAGGATTTAAAGGCTTAGATGCCGCACTAACCTTTGCTAGATTAGGCAAGTATGGCAATCGGGCAATCAAAGGTGCAGTAGATGCTGGAATTGCTACCAGCATTATTAATGTGCCGTATGCTATGGATCGAAATAACTATCAACTAGATTACGATCTAAACGATTACATGATGGACGTAGGTATTGGTTCTATGTTGGGTGGTGGAATTGGAACAGTGCTTGGTGGAATGTATGATGGCAAGATAGCCAGAAGAGCAAATCTGGATACACTTGATGAAACCCAACCATTGTCTACATTTAAAAATACAGCAGACCAACCATCTCTAATGGAAACAAGAGCAGGTACTGCAATTCAACAAGTAGATCCTGCATCTCGCTATGTAGCTACCCGAACTGCTGCAGCACAGATTGCCAATGAACAACCTGTGGATGTTTCCGGAAACATGCCTGTTTCTGCTACAGCAAAAGAAATTAATGAGATGGTCAATGATGTAATTCCAAATCAAGCATCTACAACAGAACCACCTGTGGGTACAGCAGAACGTGGCAGAAGAACAAAGGATGCTAATAACATTTCGGATCCAAATGGAGAGATTGAAATTTTTGATGGATCAGAAACCAATCTAGTTTTGTTGGCAACAGAAGATGGAGTCAAAGGCGCACAAATTAAACTGATTCCTCTAACAGAAGAAAGTTTTCAGAAGTATTTTGGGAAAGATCGAATCCTATTTCAAAAACAATTGGCCTATGCCCAACGAGTAGGGAATGAATCCAATAAGAAAATAGATGATTTGGATGGGATTGGTGAAGATGTGTTTACCTACAATGATGGCAGTACGCTTTCCATCAGTTCCATTAAAAATTCAGATTTACTGGATAGCGATGGATCAATGGCAAAGTACTTAGAATTTGAAGAACAGTACTACCGGACAGATCCGTATCAGCCTACGCACATTCAGTTGATCAAAAAAGATGGTGAAAAGAATTTTAAATTTTCTGGGATCGCCAGCAAAAAAACTTTACGAGACTACTACAATAGCAATGGTGTGCGTGATAAGCGACTGCAGGTAAATAATTTTCAAAACAAGTTGGGGCAGCAATGGCGCAATACCAAAGCCAATGATAGCAATGCGATTAGTGAATTTGCAGACACCTTAAAAACTTATCGTTCTCCGATGCAGGTAGATGATCCTGTGATTGATCATCGTGTAGTTCCAGACGCAGATCCAGATCCATTACCCAATACAAATGTCAATAATACTCAGTATCAAAAAACATTGGCAGAACGTGAACTGGAAGCAGACACTGATTTTTATGCATCCAATCCTACAGATGAAGAAATAAAATTTTATGAAAGTGAAAAGATGATGTTTGAAAATGCAGAAAAGGAAATAGAAGGATTGATTCCGGAAGTAGCAGCATGTGTGAGGAAGAATGGCTAAATTTGATCCGTGTCTGCAAATCGCAACCAATCACAAGTTTGGGCTATCTGAACAGGAAGCCAAAGACTTGGTAGATGATTTACGAAAGAAAAATGCAGTACTTAAATTAGATTCAGACTATGAATTGAAATTTAAACGTACTGTGCAGTCGATGACAGATGAGGAGAAACGTGCCATTCAATTTGCAAAAATTGCCCGATTGAACCAGATCAATATCAATCGCAACATTGATCAGATGATGAGCAATTCGCCCAATGCCTACGGACGATTCTCTGCGTTTATGGTTCGTCAATCTGGTAGTGCAGAAGAGGGAATGCTGGACAGTATTGCCAATCGGCAGTTTGCCAGACGTAGTCAATATGTAGGAGAGATCCTAAAAAGCGTATGGAAATTTAGGGGATTTCTTTCA
>Ga0208162_1000479_pt1 | contig 23198 bp, 24 predicted proteins | sample CB_VirMetaG_4_FD_184539 | JGI IMG/M metagenome (GOLD analysis project Ga0208162, IMG submission 184539) | Freshwater to marine saline gradient viral communities from Chesapeake Bay - CB_1508_1M Viral MetaG (SPAdes) (version 4) | ecosystem: Environmental > Aquatic > Marine > Coastal | place: USA... | reverse complement strand
ATGATTTAGGAACTAATGAGTCAGTATCAAATCCTGCTCTTTGGTCATAACCTGCTGGAACTTTTACAACACCAGTTCCGTGTGGTGTTAAATTAATATCTAAATTTGAAGCAGTTGTTGTGATTGAAGCACCGTTAACAGTTATGTCATCAACAACTAAAGAAGTTAATCCTGCAATATCAGTTGTAGTTGTACCTAATTGTAAAGTAGAAGAACCTAAAATTAATTCACCGTTTGTAGATAGTTTTGCGTTTGTTACAGCGTCATCAGCTATTTGTGTTGTATCAACACCTGAATTAGTAATGTTGAATGTAATTTGATTATTTGAAACTGCTGAATCTAATCCTGTACCACCTGTAAAGGTTAAAGTTTCTGAAGTATTATATTGATCTGGAGATCCTGCGTCAGCAGCTAAAGTAATAAATTGATTAACTGTTCCAAATGATAAATTACCTGAACCGTCTGTTTTTAAAAATTGTCCTGAAGTACCGTCTGCACCAGGTAAAACAAATGTTTTAGATGTTGTAATTGCATTTGGTGCTTTTAATCCTATATACTCAGTACCATTATTTGTACCTTCGTTAAATCTTATTTCACCACCTGTTGATAATGCGTTACCTACATTTAGTGTGTTGATTGCTAAATTAGCGTCAACTAAAATTGCTGAACTAGCAGTTAATGTGCCATCTACGTGATCTAATTTTTGAGTAAAATACTTACCACCAATTACATCTTCAAAAAGAGCATCACCGTTTAAATCTACACCACCTGTACCAATGAAGAGTCTATCTCCAGCATTACCTTGTGTACCTGTTCCGTATGTATATGCTAATTCTCCAAGTTTGAGTGAGGATGGAGCAGTAGTATTAGGACTTCTTTTTATCTGTATTACTGTTGTCATATCTTATTAAAAACTTCCGCCGTTAAATGTTAGATTTCCAGTCGTGGTAACAATTTCGTTTCTACTTACAAACTTGCCATCACTTGCTCTGTATTGTAATAATGCACCATCATTTAAATCGGTTACGTCAACATCACCTAATAATTTTAAAGAAAGAGAACTATTTTGAAGTGCTTGACCAGAAGGTAAAGTTACAGATACTTGTTGTGGGCCACTAGAAGTAGGGGCATTAATCTTTGCTGTAATTGTTGGCATCCAAACCTCTCTCTTTAAACAATATTTATAATACTTTTAACTTGTTGTTACGTTTGGTCTTACAGTAATTATACCCTCAATAACTCTAGTTACAGCACCTGAAGAGGTTTGCGTGATTTCCACGTCATAAACGTATCTTTCTGGTGCGTCTAAAGCCGCTGTTTGAACAGGTGTTAGAGAAAGAGCAACGGTTCCAGTTGTAGGATCACCAGAAATTGTAGCAGTTATTGTAGTACGTGTTCTTGTAGAGGCATATCCCTTTGCCATCTTTGCTTCAGCAGTATATCCAGTTAAATTAAATGCGTTTCCACTAGCGTCTTTTACTGTAATGTCAGATGTAAAAGTTGCGCCTTGGTCAATGATTAGATTTGCGACTGCTGCCATTTAATACTACTCTGGTTTTTCTGGTTGTACTTTCTCTTTTTTTAATAAATCACCTATTTTAGTGTTATAATAATCTGTAAGCACTTGTATTTTTTCCAACTCGATTTCGTGTCTGATTTTACCTTGATCTATCTCTTGTCTAGCGACAATGTAATTTCTTAGTTTTAAACTGAACTTAGTTTCATCATACACTTTTCCATCTATAGTTATTGCCATAATATCTCCTTATGTTATATTTATATCGAAAAATTCTGCCTTATAATATTCTTTTATGTCAGGCACAATTCCCTTGTTTTCATCAAATGGTAAGACTTTTTCTATAATCTTATCATATGTGTCTTTGTCTTCTTCATACGTTTTAAAGTATGGATCATTATTATAAAGAAGTTCCTTATCTCTCAATAAGTCGTAAAAGTCTTCTTTAAAATCTCTTGCTAACCACGTAGCGTAACATATTGCTACTACATAACTTTTTGCTGGATAGATAAAGGGCATTTCAGTTTCATTGAAATAGTCTATAGCGTCATTGACTATATCGTCTGACATTAAAATATCATAACCATAAAGATTGTCTTTGTGTTCTTTGTGTAGTCTATGATATAACTCTTGTCTTATCTTCCAATCTTTCTTTTCCATACCAATCTAATAGTCCTTTATATCCATTACAACCGTTTTTCAAATCTTTGACATATCTGTAATGTTCAGTTAAACAATGACCATAATAATTACATTGTTTGCATATGTCTGATATGTTATTTAGTGGTTCATCATTTGCCCATTTTTCTATAAACTTAAAGTTATTATACTCTTTAAAATATTCTTTATCATTTTTATCAAACTCTAAAACACCAAAGTTACCGTTCGGTGTGATGTAAACGTGATCGTTTGAAAATGCGTTATATTCTTTTTTTAAACTTCTAATAATATTACCTTCATTTATAAAATCAAAATTCTTATGTACTTTACTTTCAATCCATTTTTGTACAAAGTTTTCAAAATCTCTATGTGTTACTGGTTGTGCATTTGCTTGATTAATAGAATAAGGTTTAATCTCAACACTTTCTATAGATGTACATAAATTTAATTTTAAAATCATTTCATCTACATTCATATTAATAACTTTTTCACTTGCAAGTATTAATACAGCAATTGGTACAGGACTCATAATCATATTATTATAAACTAAATCAGATTTTTCTCTTGCTTCAAAATCATAACTTACAGAAAGATAAAAGTCATCTTCATAAAATCCTTCGTGCAACATACTATAGTTTGTAATGATGTTTATTTTTCCACCATACCATCTTCTTATAACATCTCGTAAACCATAAAAGTAATTTTTCTTTAATGCACCTATTTCACCACCATATAAATCTATCCATTCTATTTCTCTTACTTTAGATAATTCTTCTAATCGTTTATCTAAAATAGGTAAGGGTATTCTTTTTTGATTACCTAATTGCTCAGGTGTTAGATAACAAAAGTTACATCTAAAGTTACAAAAATAAGATGGATTAATTGATACAGTTATTTTATTCATTGTCGTACAATATTAAATCTACTGGCATTGCAAGTCTTAGTTTACCATAAAATGTTTCTACATTATGATAAAGAAAACTAGGAAAAAGAACTACATCTCCTGTACAAGGAATTATAGTATGTGGTTCAAACCATTTATTAAACTCATCTTTATATCCTCGATTTGCATTAAATCTAGGATCACTTATTACTAAACGACCACCCTTATCTTGTTCCTCTGCTAGTAAATAAAATACAGCACTTAAATGTGAACCTGAATGATTATGTTTTCTCATTGAATAAGTTATTCCATAACCAGTTATCCACCCTCTCAAATGAAATCTTTTTTCCTTAATACTAAAACCAAACTCTTGTTTATAAAATTTATCAAAAGTAGGTACAATTATTTCTTTTCTAAAATCTGTTAATTCTTTATCATCTAATATATTTTGATGTAAGATATTTGCACTTGTATTATCATTGTAAGCAGTTAAAATGTATTGTGTAGTTTTATCTAATAACTTGTTGTTACTAATTCTATCGTACATTATAGGTGTTGGCCAATAGTTTAAAATCATTTTGATAATCTTTCATCTAAGTAAAAGTTTAAACTCATCACTCTACGAGGTACTGGCATTTTTTGTTCAGTTACCATATGTTGAAATCTTAAACTATGATTGATAACTATGATGTCAAATTTTTTAGGATAGATTTCACTTATTTGATCTTTTGATTTAGCGTGTCTAAATTTAATTGCACCGCCTGTATCTTCGTCTGTATCATCAAAGTATAATAAACAACCACAATTAGGACCTTCAACTAAATCATTGTGCCATTCTAATGTAGGTTTATCTAATCCATTTACAACTTCTATTTTACTATAAGCGTGAGAACCTAAATGAGGTAGTATGATATTATCACTAACATAATCTCTAGTCTTTTCTAATTGTTTTTCTATCTTATCGTTACGTTCAATAATTGCTACACCCATTTCACCTTTGTCTGTCCATTCGACAGTATCTATATCAAAGAACTTAAATGCTTTTGAGTCAGTTACTTTGAAAAATCCATTATTTAAAAATTTATCTAACATTTCTTTCATCCACGTAAGGAGTTACTTCTATATTTAGATCATTTGCTTTTAGTATCTTTGGTGCGATAGTTTTCATTAATCTACAATGATCTTCTACTACATTATGTTTTTTAAAATCTTTAATTGTCTTTCTACATCCATTACATATATTAAACATAGGACATTCTAAACAAGCACGTTTCATACTAAACAAGTTTACATCTTTTTGTAATGGTGTAAAAAACTTACCTTGCATTTCTGCTTCAAAGTCTATTGCTTTATCTTTATCATCACCAAAAGCACCACAACTATAATAATCACCACTTGGATTAAATGATCTGATACCCTCATCACATTTTCTATTTTGAGGACATAAAGTTATTTCATCTCTAATTCTTTTCATCATTTGTCGAGTATTAAACTCCCAAGGATGTAAACCTTTTTCCCATATCTCTACATACTTTTGATATATCTTACTTAACAAATATGGTTTATCTTGGTCGCCACTTGACATAGCATAATTTAATTTACATTCAACACCCGTTTTTTCTTTTGATAAATTTTCAAACGTATCTTTAGGTTCTTTTCCATCACTCATTTTGTACGCCAATTCTACGTTTTTTAATGCCATATCTTCGTTCTCTGGCACAATAACAGCAATAAAATCAGGTCGATAACCACAATACTCTAACATTGTATCTGAACATTTCCAAAAGTCTTCTTCAGTAAATTCTGTAAAGTCACCTTTTAGTCTACCACCACCGTATTGAAAAGATGTTGTAATACCTACTCTATCATTATTAAATAAAGGTGCCCACTTTTTAGGTTTAACATAAAACGGCCAGAGATTAGTTGTTAACGAAATAGAAGTATTATAATTATGTTCATCTAACCAATCAATAATTCTCCAGTAATAACCTGGTTCAACCATTAAAGGATCACCACCATTAACTATGATTGTTTTAGTTTGAGGAAATCTTTTAAGAAATCTAAAGATATAATTATGATTTAATAAATCTTTTTTGTGTTGTGCTATCTTTGTAGATGAACAAAACGTACATTTAAAATTACATAATTCTGTAGGTTTAATTATTAAATCCATTATACTTTTATAGGTAAAACTTTTGGTTGATCTTTTATTTTCCACCCTAACACTAATGATGATCTAGGATTATCACCGAAATAAGGTTTAACTCTATGCACTAAAAAACCTGGAAAGATAATTAATCTGTTTTTCTTTGGTAATATGTTTACTGTATTGTGCGGATATTCTGCAAACGTCAGACTCTTATAGATTGCTAATTCACCACCCACCCACTTTTCAGTAGAGTAATCACTATCAATATAATAGATAGCAGTTATATAAGAACTTTCTACCATATCGTGGTGTGGTTCATACAAATGATTTGTTACTTTTGATTGATCGTATTTGTGTAGATTACCTTTTTGTAAATTAGAAAATTTTAAATTAGTATATTCAATGTCATTTTCAAAACAATAATTTACAATAACTTTATTAATTAACTCGTAAAACTTTTTTTGAGGTTCTGTAAAGTTATGTGTATCTTGTCCTTCAATTGTATTAGTGATTTTACTTTCTTGTTTTAAATCATCTATTAACTTCTTATCATCTAAAAAGTTATCTACAATTTCAATGGTATCTATAAACTTGATTTGCATATCGTATCCAATACTTATCTTGCCTTTCAAAACCGAATTGTTGCATTAATTCTCTATGATAAGGTTCGTGTTGTATCTTCTTTTGATTCATAGTTAAATGTAAGTGTTCAAAGTAAGAACCAGATGGTATTATGATTTTTCTATCATCAAAACATTCTAATATATCTGAATACATTAATCTTATGAAGTTTCGTATTTCACTTTTAGATTTTCTATTCATATGTCCAGCATACTTAATACTGCCGACAATTACCTCATCATCATAGATATGTAACATAGCAACACCTTTTTCTAACTTCCAATTGTCATCACAATTAACCCATTGTTCTTCACCTTTGTTTTTAATAGCGTCTTCATATATATCAGGATCACTTTCTACAGTTCCCCACCATATAAAGAAATGTGCTTGTCTATCACATATTCTAGGTACAAACGGATGTTTAATAGGTAATGTATCTAACTTAATATCAACATTAGGTATTTGAATATCAACGAGCTTCGTATCCTCGTTGTACTCGTACATCTTCGATATATCGGTGCGTAAGTTTGAAGACACACTCATTTAGTTCCTCCAAGTATTTGTAATCTCTATTCATAAAACAACCTAGTGTACATCTATCTAAAAATTCACAAGAAGCACAGTTGTATTTTTCTAAAAACTTATTTTCAATCTCACTATTATCCATTCTCTTAATAGGACTTTTGTACATACTTAATGATTTAGGATGTTGTGTTAAATTACCACATTGACATAATGTACCGTCTGCTAAAACTAACTTACTTGTTCTACAAGAAGCATAATTTTTCTTATTGAAAATCCAATCTCTAACAGGATGTGTATTTGGATAATTATCTACTAACCATTTAAAAAACTTTAATAATAATTCATCACTTGGCATTTGATGTTTAGCAGCGTGATCTGGCATATAGTAATCAAAGTAAATATATTTACCAGACTTATAAAGATAATCAAAGTATTCATCATTATTTGTTAAGTAATATTCTAAATTTGATTTAGTCATCAAACAAGAAAAACAAGTTAATTCATCTTTCCAATATTCAACATTATCTTTAAATATTTGTAAATCAGTTGCGTTAAAACGACCACGAGGGTCATAACTTGTTGTTAATCTAGCAGTTATATTATTTGATTTTGACCAATCTAATAAATCTCTTATTAAATTATTACCTTCTTCATTTGTAACTAAATTTGTAACCCAATTAATCACAAATTCTTTATTATATTTTTTACAAATATCTTCTATACCTTTTGAAAGTAGTTTGTATCCTTCATTGAGATTTTTATTGTAGATTGCAGGTGCAAAGACTTCACCACCCATTACATTGAATAGAACTTTTTTTCTTAACTCTTTTGAAATAAACTTTTCAATAAACGGTAGTTTATCTACTACGTTATCTATACCTATCGTATCTTCGTGGTTTTGCCAACAAAACGAACATCTTAAATTACAAAACTCAAATAAATGTATTGTGTATTCTTGTTCTGGATCACGCTTTGGGTCAATGATAAATTCTCTCACTTTACCCCTCTATAATAATCTAAATTTCGTTAATGCCTCGGTATTGTTATCTCTCTTTAAATTGAAAATGTGTTGAATTAAAACAAAGTTTACATTTTGAAAATCAAATTTAGGTACTAAACAAGTATCAAATGGATTTGCAACAACAAAGTCTAAAACAGTATTCATTTCTGTATTTGAAATAGAATCTTTTACAGCATACTCTAAGTAATCAAAAGCACTAAACATTGTTCTATTGATTTCCATTCCTTCTACATCTGCATAAACTTTTTTAATTAATGTTCTTAATCCGTCAACTTGTGTTTGATTGATACCTTCTAAATTACATATACCATAAACACCTGAACTAATTGTATCTTTTTGTTCCCATATAGTTTCATCTGCATAGTATTGAAGTGAAGAAACGCCAGATATAGGATTTGATGAAGTTAAATTTACATCACTTTCAGTAAATGATAATCCAGTTTGAAAAGTTTTATTTAACAGATTCATTAAAACCATTTCTCTATTATCTGTAAATGCTTCTTTGAACCATCTAATTAAAAATCTATGAACTGTTGTATTTAATGAAGATGTATAATTTGTTGATCCACTAAAGTGATCAGCAAGTAAATACTCATATGAATAATTTAAATTTAAACTTTTGATAGATGATCTTTGTTCATCTGAAACAACTGTATTATTAAATGTGTCTGTTAAATCACCAAGACCTGCCCATAGTTGTGTCATATTAATAGAACCAACAGTTTGTAATTGAGTATTATTAATAACTCTTTCTTTATAAACAGTTAAGTCTTTTAGTTTATTAAATGAAGATAGATCAAGGTTAGGTAATATTGTTTTAACCCACTCTATGAATAATTTTGTATAGTTTGTTTTATCAGCATAGATGATTAGTTTTTTATTACTTGTATCAGTATGTGATTTAATTGATGTAATTAAGTTTACAAAATTGTCTGGATAACTTGTTGAATAACTTAATAGTTGTCCGCTAGTTACATCTGCAACTCGATCGGCAAGTGGTACACCACAAGTTCCGATAACAACTCTATCGTAATTTAATTCTATCTTATCGTCTAATTCTAAATAAACTTTATTGAATAGATGTAACATTTTTTATAAATTCCTTTTTAGCGTTGATATAGTCTTTACCTTTATTATTTGCAACTGCCCAAGTCAACAAGAATAGAGGGTTTTTATCGTTTGCCCAATAGTCAAACATATTTTTTCCTCTAAACATATAGTCATTAAAGTAATGATTATAAAACTTTAGTTTATCATTATTTATTCTACCGTAATATGAGAAAAATCTCTCGTGTTTTAAAAGACTTACAAAGTTTACACCTTCTAAATCTTTTGTTTCATCATTTGGATATGATTTTGCATAATCTCTAAATTCATCTGAATTTAACATATACATATTATACAAAGTCAAACTTTCTAATTTGTTTTTCCATTTTTCAATAATCTCAAAATTTTCTGTAATAAACTTATTGTAATGTTCGTTCTTTGCAAGGTTCTTTTCTACAAGTAAAATATCTATTACAATGTTTTCTAATGATTTAATATTAACTAAAGAAACAGAATGTAAATATTCTTTAACTAATTCTAAATCTACATTTTTAATATCAGCAGGTATATCTAAGTTACTTAAATAAGTTAAAAGTTTTTTACCTTTTAATTCACTTGTTGAATAATCAATTAAATAACTTACGTCTTTGTCAGTAAAATATTTTTTCAATTCATCAATAGCAATTGGTGCTTTTGTTTCTATAATCATTATCTTCTTCCTCTACTTCCGTGGCAAGATGAGTGGCAACTTGCGTGGCACACATTTACCTGATCTGTTATCGTTGTTGTTCTAATTGTATTGTATGCTGTTGCAATGTTTCCCATATATGTTTCTAAATTTGTATCATCTATAACATTTCCTGTTGTTACACTTCCAGAACTAATAGCACCTAAAGATGCTCGATTACCTGTGTCTAAGTGTGCAACTTGGGTTTGGTCAAAAATTGTACCTGGTGTTGGACGTGAACCTGTGTTACCACCTGCACCTTCTACAAATAAAATTGCTTGTTGTTGTCTAATGTTTGTATATAACGCAGCTTCTGTTTCTAAAACAGTACGTATAGTTGAAGCAGTAATAACTGTACCTGTGATGTCAGCACTTGTAATGTTTATGCTGTCGCCAGCAGTTGTACCAGCATAATTACCATCAGGCATTTCTGTAAATGGTTTATTGTCTGTTCCCCATACAATGCCTGTATTTGCAACGTCTGTAACCAAATCTTCAAATCTATTTACGATACCCGCTTTACTAACTGGATCTGATATTGCCATAACTTAATTTTCCTTTTAATTCTTTCATTAAACTTTTTGGTGCGCCACAAATATCTCCTTGCCAAGCAAGTTGGTGACAATCTCCACCACAAAATTCAAATACAGGACACTTAAAACATAAAGGATTACGTGACCTTTCACAAACAATGTTGTGTATTCTCTTTGGACTATTTATAAGACTTTTTATATCGTCATTTAAATGACCAAATTGAAACTCTGGTGCTGCATTTGGGCAACCTGATATTGTGCCATCTGCGTTAATTGTAAAGATTTTTTGTTCACAATCTCTACAAAATGTACCACCTTTTAAAAATCCTGTATCAAATTTATCATAGATGACTTCTAATGTTTCATTTTCAAACCATTTTCTAGCACCGTATTCTTCACTTTGATGGTGCATTTTTAGAAACCAAGCGTCTTGTTCTATGTTCTTTGGAAATATCTCTGGATGTAAATTCGCATTACCATTACCTGTAAGTCTTTCAAATGAAACTTCTTGTACACCTAAATCTCTTATCCATTTTAATAATTCAATTGGTTCGATATTGATTGTATCTTGTGTAACAGATATAAAAAGTTTTATTGTAACGCCTCTATCTAATAAAGTTTGTATATTCTTTTCCCACAACTTTTCTTGTTTATCATTTTCAAATCTTATTTTAGGATCCCAACTTGTACCCATTCTTTTGTTTAAAGGTCCGTCTATAAACTCAAAGTGTTCATCTTTTAATTTAAAAACTAAATTAGATGTTATACCAAAAGTTTGTCTTTTCCATAAGTCTTTTAATTCATTATGAACTTTTGTCATATGAGAAACAGGTGCTAAAAAAGGTTCACCACCGTGAAACTCTAAGTGTGCAGAATCTAATTCGTTAGGATGATAATCTCTAAATCTTTTAAACCAGTCTATTGTCTTTGTGGGATTGAAATAAATTTTTGCACCGTTTATACCATTAGTAAAACAATGTTTGCAATTTAATTGACAAGTTTCCGTTGTCTTTATATAAAACATCCAATTCATTATTCATAACCTAAACTTAATGCCCAAGTGTCATTATCACTTTCAACTTTATGTTTATTTCCTTTTAATATATGTATGCCATCTCCAAAACCAACCCAATGTTGTTCATCATCTATAAAAACTTTTTTACGACCTTTGACTACATAAAGATAAACATTTGTATCATCTTTGTGCCAATCAAAACTATAACCTTTTTTGTTTTGTACAAATAAATGTACTGTATTAAAATCTATACGTGGAAAATTTGATGTGATAAAAGCATTTGTTTCTATGCCTTCAACTTTGATAGTAGGGAAGTTATCTTTTTTTATTAACCATTCAGAAAATGATAAAGTGTTTTTTACAGAAAAGTCTTTTCCGTCTTTGTCTATATAAAATAATTCATTATTTTCGTATCGTTCATACGATACTACTTCGTTCATCAATTCAGCAATCATAACTGTAATATTTATTACAGTCTACCAACCACGACTTCTATAGTTCCAACTTCTTCACTATTGTAACTTTGTAATGCTTTACCGACAACTGTTCCTAATTTAGGATCATTATCAGCAATACCAACTCCTGATACATCACTTACAACAATCATATCACCTTTATTAATATTACCTTTTACTTTACATTGTACTCTTCCTTGTAAAGCAACATTTAATGCTAATGTATCTGTTAATCCACTATTCATTAAATAAGCAGGTTTTTCTGATATAACACCAGCAACTGCTTTTGTTTTTTCAGTTGCAATAGTAATTTCTTGTGAACCACCAAACATAACAATAGTACCTGGTAAATATTCTTCATCTGATACATATTTCTCTGCTAAGTCGGCGTAGTTTGCTTGTGAAGCAGTTGTAGATAAAATATTTGTACTTGGATTATAAGTTAAACCTGGATCTGTTTCTAATCCTTGATTACCTGTAGCACCATCGGCAAAAGTTAAGTAAACTGTTTCGTTTAAATTTCCGTTATCTGTTAATTCTACTAACTGAGCAACTGAAGCAGTTCCTGTAATTGTATTTGCTTGTAAAGTATCTACAACTAGTGTATCAGCAGATAAATTTAATTTTGCTGCTCTAATAGTTGTGTCTGCTATATCAGCGTTAACAATTGTTCCATTTGCAATCATTGTACTTGTAACTGTACCAGTATCACCAGTAGTTACAACTGTACCTGTTATGTTAGGTAAAGTAATTGTTCTATCAGCAGTAGGATTTACAACTGTTAAAGTAGTTTCAAAATCATCATTTGTAGAACCTTCAAAAGTTAATGTACCATTTGTTGTTAAAACTAAATTAGCACCTGTAACTGTACTTGAACCTGTAATTGTTGTACCAGAAACAGCGCCTGTAGATGATAAAGATGTTACAGTCGCACCGCCAGTATTGATTGTACCTGTAGTAATTAAATTTTCATTTGAAAAAGATATTGTACCACTTGAATCTGTAATAGAACCTGTTGCAATAGTTAATGTGCCATCTATTAAAGCAGTATCAGTTACCGTTAATTGATTTGAAACAGTAAGATTGTTTGCAATCGTAACATCATTAGGCATTGAAATAGTTAATGTATCAGGAACAGATACAACAGCATTAATTTGATTTGATGTACCTAAAACTGTTAAAGTTTGTCCTGCACCGATTTGTTGTTGAGTAGATGAACTATCTTCAATAAAGATACCAAGTGAAGCAGAAACCTGTGCTGATAATTCGTTAACCGCACCAATGACACTTGTTGCTGAAAGTGATGGATCTAAAGTTGCTATATCACCAAAATCACTTGCCGCAAGTGTATTAAATTGCGTTCTAAATGTTTCTAGTGTATCTGTTATTGCTACTGATCTAACTGCCATTTTTAACTACTTCTTTTATTAAATTTTTTATTTCTCTTAATTCTGCTTTTAGATTATTTATCTCTTTTACAGCATTTCTTATTTCATCACCTTGTTGTTCTCTTGCTCTTGCTCTTGCCATATACATTTTGTATTCACTTTTATTTGTATTAACAATCGCATTTGATCTTGTATCTCTCACTAAACTTTCATAACCTTGTACTTTTAATATAGTCATAAAAATTATACTGCCAGAGCAATACCTCTAAAGTCTTTTATAATTGGTGGATAAGATGTTATCGTACCTTTCATAACTATTTTAATTTGAAAGGCAGTAAAGTCTTCTATTCCAGTTGCTGAATATTTGTATTCTTGGTATGTTTGTGAATCTGAAGCAGGAGTTACTGCAACGTCTTCACTTCCATCACCGTTAAATGGTACATATGATAAGTTTTCAATATCTCTAGGTTCACTTGATGATGTTGTTCTATAGTAAACTTCTATTTCTGAACTTGATTGTACATTAGCAGTTAATCTAATATCTAATGCTGTTGAAGCATTTGCAAGTGTAATAGGTCTTGTTAAATAAACAGCAGACGCAGAACCACCTGTACTTGCCGTTTCAGCAACAAAGTTAGGTGTATTACCAGCAGTAGGATTATTTAATCTATTATGTATAACAAAAGCACTTGCTCTTTGTAAATCTAAAACAGGTGTATGTTTAGTATTGTTTGTACTTAATGTATAGTTTGTTATTATAGATGGTGTTCTTGTACCATTTCCTAAAGTTGCTTGATTAGTTTCATTGACTTCACTTGCTACCATTCTAGGAGATGTAAAGTAAATGTTATCGTTTGTAACAATAGCTTCTGCTTCAGAAGCAGATTGTCTGCTAAATTCTGTTTCTGATCCGTGTATACCTCTACCACTTGTTGTTCTTAAAGTTGTTGCAATAGAAGTACCAGGTATTGCAAGTGTTGAAACATTTATATTCAATACATCAAATAATCTGTTTTGTGAAGCAGTTACAGCACTTCCACCAATATCACCTGTAGCAGTTGCGTTTCCTGTTAAAGTAATATCGTAACTATCTAACGTAACATTTGAAATAGATGTGTGAGTAGCATTAATTTCGTTTTGTACAATACCATTAATACCTGAAGAAGGTACGCCTGAAATTGTAACTCTATTTGTTAGACCGTGCATTCCGTGATTTTTGTGGAATACTCTTACAACATTTGAACCGTTTGTTGTTCTAATAGGATTAGATGATAATGTTCTAACAGGAAGAGTTGCATTTGATAACGTAACTGTACCTGGAGTAGAACTAAATTCTGCTCTTTTAATTTTAAATTTCAAGTCTTCGTTTTGATCAGCAGTCCAAGTAGAACCGTTTTGTGATTTAAATAAAACACCTGCATAAGGTTGTTGAGATATTGTTCTATTTGAACCAATAACTGTTTCACCTAATCTACTTGCATAAACTAGATACTTGTCTGAATTTGCTAATAATACAAAACAGTATTCAATGTTTTCTTGTATGAATACAGGACTAGAGAATGTAAATGTAGTTGCTGTTGTACCGTCAGCACTTGTATTAACAGAACCAGGATTTAAACTAACTTCCGAGAATGGTAATATTTTATTTCCAGGATAACCGTTTATAACTTCTCTTATTTGTAATGATACTGGAATGTTATCATCTTTTGAACTAAAGAAAATATCTATAGATGTTAAGAATACACCACCTTCATCATCAATTAAGAATGTTTGTGCTAGTGGATCTACCCAACCAACTGTTCTTGTAGATTGTCTTGTAGATGATCTAGCGATTGATCTTGTTTCACTTGTACTTTCTCTAACAACTGTAGGTTCTCTTGTAGAGATAATTGTATTTTGTACAGTTTCTAATAATCCTCTTGCTACGTAATCTGATTCAGCAGCAGTTTCTACATCTGTTCTACCATCTGTTGATGAACTTGTTAATCTGAATACTCTTGTACCTGCTCTCCATCTAGGATTTGCGTCAACTTTAGGATCAGGTATTGCGAATGTTCCAGATACAGAACCGTTATTATCTGTAACTAAAGAACCACCTAATGCACCACCTGATGGTGTTACGTATGCGGTAATATCAATGTTATCAAAGAATGGATAAACTCTTGTATTTGGTTTCATTCTAGTAGCAGTAAATTCTACATCTCTACTTCTAATAAATGGAACAAAGGCAACTGATATAATTCTGTCACCAATACTATTTCTAATTGTTTGAGGTACGATTGTTTGTCTAACACCTGTTCTTGTTTGAGAAACAGCAGTAATAGATTCAATTTCAGTTTCTCTAAATACTCTACGACCTGCTCTTAATTCTCCTGAAGTATCTCTACTTGCAATATCAACTGGTGTTCCTGTCCAAGAATCTTGCCATTCATTCCATATTGTACCAATTTCAAATCCAGACAATGCACTATTTCCTAAATTTGAAGCAAGTGTGTCAAAACCACCTACGTTGTTAATAACTAATTCTGGTGCTCTTTCTGTTTCTTTCCATTCGTCTGTTTCTGGTGTTAACTGAATAGAACCAGTAAAGTTTCTAATATCAAATGGGTTAACATTTAAAGTTTTACTTGCAAATGGTTGATCTATTAAAGTTGATTCTGTGTATGGTAAAGTAATCAAGTCTCCAGTTTTTTGATAATTAGCAGCTGTTCTATCAGCGGCAACAATTGCTGTTCCATCATCATCTGTTTCAACTAATGAAACGGCATCCTCATTAAAGATAGGTCTTAATTCACCTCTTGCCATATCAATCGCACATTTATAATCTACGTTACCTGGATCACCAATGTTGTGACCTGTAAAGTTATCTACAACAAATCCATTTTTAAATCTATCAAATCCACTTGCGTCTTGGATTTGTAAATTTTGTGCTTGTGTTTCTAATAGAGATAATTGAGTATAGTATTCTAAGTTTTCTATTCTGTCTTGTAATTTACCAATATCTCTCATTGTAAATCTTCTATTATCAATCTTCTTAATTGTTACATCTTCGGTTGATAATGTGTAAGCAGGAATTTCTAATGTGTAAAGGTGCATTGCGCCTGCAACATCTAAAGGTGTTTGTGGAACTAATGCAGAATTACCTTTTGAAACTTTAAAGTTACCTTCTTTGTCTAAAAAGATTTTATCTATTCTTGGTAAGTAATATTCAAAGTCATTTGACATATCAGAACCAAATTCAATGTAATTAATAACTGAAGCACCTGTACCGTCAAACGATCTTTCGTAATTTGAACCTGAAGTAGAACCAGGTATAGTTGAAGCGTCATCTACACGAGGTCTCAAATCAATACAATCTCTTAAATCGTATTCTTTACCTGTTGTATCTGAAACGTAAGTATAAATCTGTTCATAGTCAATACTACCTGTATATGAATCTACAGCAAAGTATTCACCAGTACCGTGTTCAAAGAAATCAAAGTCAACATATAATTGACCTGTAGGTGTTAATTCACCTGTTTTTAAAACTAATCTACCAATATCATAATAATTATCTCTTTGACCATTGTCTAAATCAAATCTACTTGTTATATTTGTGCTACTAGAAGTTGCAGCTGTTGAAAAATCAGCAGACATATAAACAGCATTTACTCGTAATATGTCAGCTCTTTTTAATCTTATTGTTCCACTTTCTATTTCTGTTTGACTAGATATATTAGGCAAACCTACAACAGATGTGGATGCTGTTAATGTTTTAGTTTTTAAATCACCAATTGATTTAGATATTGTTGCTAAAATTTTTATTTTATGTCCTTGATAATTTGCACCAAAGTCAAATTTTAATGTTTTACCTACAGGAGATCCACCTGCTTCAAAGATAGCATCACCTTCGTGGTTGTTACCACTTAAACTTAATACATCACCAAGAGCACCTGTTGATCCTGCACCTAATACAACGATAGATACAACAAAGTCTTTTTCTAATAGTGAAGCAAAAGTTTCATTTGTACCAGCAGTTATAGTTGCGTCACCATTAGCAGATAGTGTAGCAGTAAATTGTTTTCTATAAGAATAGTTTGTATCTGAAGCACCGCCGTTAGCAGTTGTATTTAATGTTTTAATTTTTTTATAAGGTAACTGAAATATTGAAATGTTTTTATTTGATCCGTTTAACTTACTTCTTTTTCTATAAAATACATTTGATGTTGTTACGTCTGATCCGCCTACAGCAGAAGATAAAGTTATACTTGTATTAGATATTATTGCCTCAACATTTTTTGAAATTGTTGTACCTGCGTCTGTATCAAAAGTAATTTCATCACCTACTTTTAATTCAGTTAAAAAAGAAGTACCTGAACCTATCAATGCGGTTGAACTGTTTACAATTGAAACAAGACCTGTTAATTCTGTTACATCTCCGTAAGTTGAGTCTAATGCTGTATCAGCAGTATAAGAAATTAAAGTGCCACCTGCCATACCAACTTGTTTAACAGCAGAAAATTCGTGTGATCTTACTGCTTTAAATCCTACAGCGTCTGATTGAATTACAGCAGTGTTACTTCCGTCTGTAATTGTTTCTCCTGCAACAAATGTCCCGTTTACAGATGAAACTACTACAACACCGTGAATTGCATTACCAGCCGATGAAAAAGAAGTTATATTAGTTGCTGTTGTTCCATTTGATTCATATAATTCAAAAGTATTTGTATCTGGATTTCTAACTGTAAATATATCACTAGTTGTAATAGCAGTAGAATTATTTTCAGCACTTATAGCACTAAATTTAATTTGTTGTCCTTCTCTAAATTTATGACCTGTAGCAGTTACAACACCTGGACTTGCAACTGTAATACTAGAAACAGCAGTTGCTTCAGTTGTTGAAGAATTGTGTACATAACCTGTAGCACCTGAAGTGTTACCAGTTATTCGATCTCCAGCAGAATAAGATTGATTTGATAAAATGTTTAAGTGAGTAAACATCTCTATATCAAATAGATAATGTTTATATACTGCTGATGTAGCAGACGAACTAGCAAAAATATTTGCACTTGCAGGTCCTGTTACATATTCAAATCCTCTGGATTTAGCACGACCAAGTTGATAAACTGTTGAACCAGATCCTGTATTTTGTGTTCCTCGAGCAGATGTAGGATAAGCATATAAGTTTACTGCTTTAAGTGCCTCAACATCTCCAGAAACAAAACCTATATCTGGTGCATTGTAAATGTTTGTAACGTGTACATAGTTTTGTAAATCTATTCTTGTATTGAAATTATTTTGAGTAGCAAAATCTCTTGCTTTGTCAACATTTAAAAATGTTGTTCCGATTGTAGAGATTTCATATCCTTGAACATATGCTTTTCCTGGTGATAAACCTGCAGCCATAAGTGCTTCATTACCGCCTTGTGCTAATGTATAGATACCTCTATTATTACCGTCAACGATATGTTCTCTTAAATCTAAATCAAAATCTCTAACTGTATAATCGCCAGATTCGTCAAATGTTCTTCTAGCAAATGTATCTTCTAATACAGCATATTCAGTTGTTCTAACTTGGTTTTGTAAAATACCGTTTCTTAATCTTAATAACTCAACAAAGTTTGCGTCATCCGAACTTGTAATAATTCTTTTTTGTAAAGTTAAATTAATTTTAAATCTATCAGCACCAGGAGCATTTACGTTTGAACTTCCTTGTGCGTTATCTAATAAACTATTATCGTCTGTAGAAGCAACAAAAGATTCTGTTACTAATAGTCCTACTCGATATGAAGGAGTGTTTGTATATTTGTCAAGTATAACAGTTTGATTGTCTACCTTAACGTGAAATCCGTTGATGTAATAAACACCTTCAGCAACTTCCGCAGCAGAACCTGTAGCAGTTGAATTAACAACAGCACTAAATCCACCACTTACTAAAACTCCAGCAGTTGAACTTTCGTTTATTGTTTCTGAGTCAGAAAATGCAATTGCAGTATTTGAAGAACCAGAGTTTAAATATTTAACAAATAAAGTATCAGGATCAACACCGTCTGTTACAACTGAATTTACAATTGTTCCTAAAACACCAGATGTTGCACCTTTAAATGTTTTACCAACAAAGTTTGAAAGTGTTGCTGAACCAGAGAAACTTGTTAATTTAATAGCACGATAATCCAAGTCGTAAGAAATCTCACCTGGAATAACCATCGCACCCTTTTCAAAGAAGTGGTCAGATATTCTTTCAATCTGATTTTGTAAAATTGATTGTGATTGTGTTAACTCTCTTGCCTGGACAGCAAATGCAGGTCGAAAAAGTATTCTATGAAACTTTTTACTTTCAGCATAGTCATCATAATAAGGCGTGAGGTTAAAGTCAGTTGGACTTGGCATTTATTTCCCTCTAAAACTCAATTATCAGTTTAATATTTTCGGTTTGATCTGAAGCTCTACTGATTGGTGCTCTATTTTCAATATACATTACGTCTCCTGTATCAGCGTCTAATTCTGAAACAGAATATCCGCCTGTAAATACAACATTGTTAACTGTTGATGTAATTGATGTATCAGGTGTTCCAGTAGCACTTGAACTAGCACCTGTAATTACAGCAGCAGTAGAAAATGCTGTCAGATTTCCGTTACTATCTACTCCCTCGTCTGTAAATCTTGGTTGTATATAATATAAAATTCTATTTGTAGCATCCCATTCTACAACTTTACCTACAGCACCAGTCGTTGCTTGAGTAATCTTTTCATCAACTGTAAATGTGCCTGGAGTAGGAGAACTTGCAAATCTAACTGCTTTAGTTGCTCTTAATGTTGTTGCTGAAGCAGCAGAACCACCTGAAAGTGGATCACGTATTAAAACTATTTTTCTAAAATTATTTTCTACAGTATAGTCGCCAGAATTAGCAGATTCAGTTCCTTCTAAATTTTGATTTAACATAATAAAGAAACCACCTAATTCTTCTACAGCGTTTGCACCGTGTCCATCTTTTGGTGGAATAATTACATCTAATTCAGCACCTGTTAATGCACCAGCACCAGCAGAATTAATATCTGCAAGTCTAATATATCCGTATGTATAATTTGTACCAGCAGTTGTAACTGTAACACTTGAAACAGAACCAGAAGAAACAACTACAGAAACGACACCGCCTGATCCATCACCTCTTATTGGAATACTTGTATGTGTTCCGTTTGTTCCGCCTGTACCAGCAGATTTAACAATAACGGTATCAATTGCACCGTTAAGAGCAGCAGATTGTACACCTGAATCGGATGCAACTGCCATAAAATCTGTAGATAAGAAATTTGCAACTTGTGAAGATGATAATGTGTACATATATTTCCATACGTAACCATCACCTGTAGTTTGTGTTGCTGATGGTGATGTTGTTGTAGGTTCATCATTGACAGCACCACCGTTAGCATTGTTTAAACATTTATAAACTCTATTAGCGGCAGTCTTTACATAAAAAGTAGCGTCATATAAATTTGAAGCACCACTTGTTGAAGTTTTTGCTGTTGTTGTACCTGTAATGTATCTACCATAGTCGTGTCTGTACATATCATATACAGCACCACTTGTCCAGTTTCTTCTTGGAATAACTTTTGATATATCTGAACTTGTAATTTTTTTAACTGCCAGTAAATCGTCAAAAGTATAAAATTCTTCTACGACTGAATCTGTAGGTGTTGGTGAAGCAGAATCCGTACCTTCGTTTTCTGTTCTTCCGTCTGGTCTAGTAGAAGTAGTAAAATCTTGTGGTCTACCAATTCCTAAGTAATAAACATTAGGTGCAGCTTCTGAAAATGATTCAAAAAACTGTTCCGAATTGTGTATTCTAAACTTATTTGTTATAATTGCTGGCATAATCTTTTATTCTTTCTTATATTTATACATCTTCCATTAAGGTTTTGTAGGCCACGTAATACTACTTACTTGAGCAACAGTTGTTACACCATTTGTAATATCTCTTAAATTTTGTCTGTAAGTTGTCATTTCAGTTGATAATGTATTATCAGATAAAGCAAGATAGTCAGTTTCTTTGAGTAATCTATCTCTTTTTTCTCTTACTTTTGCAATTGCTCTATCAAAGGCGCCAGCAGCGTAAGCAGCCTCTTCAGCATCTCTGGCTGCTTCTTCTTCAGCAGTTAACTGAATTGAAACTCCATCTACTAATTTAAATCTTGGCATTTATTTTCCTCTTTTTACTATTTATAATCATTAACTGACACCGTATAATATTATATCTCCAGCATCTATGTTGTTAGAGTTCATTTGAAATTTAATAGCATCAACTGCACTTGTTGTGTTTCCGTAACCAGCTACAAACATATTCATACTATATTCAGAAGTTCCACTATGAGCTAAAAATGTAGTGTTTGCTATGTAGTGTTTAACAAAAGTTGTAGAAGATGGATTAAATAAACGCAAATAACCACAAAATGAAGCATCATTTGCACCATCTATAGCATCTGAAAGATTTTGAAATCCAGTTCCTTGTGCTAAATCATCATCTGTTCTGTATTCTACGCCAGATACACCATCATTTTCCTGATGATATGCTCTAAAAGATGTGCTTGTTTTTGTTACATTATAGTTACTTCCACTATCTGTACTCATATTAAATTGTAAATCTACAGCATCACTAGCTGGGTGTATATCCACAAAATAAAAAACATATTCCTTATATGTACTATCAATACCAGATGTAAATGAAATAGATGCACTAGCACTAGCAGTTTGTTTTGAGATAAAGTTTAAACTTCCACCAAAGCCAGATGCCATTGAGCCATTATCGAATATTGTTGTGCCGTTAGATATTAGTCCCATTATTTTACTCCATACATTTTGATTGTTCCACTATCTATGTTGCCTGAACTCATTTTAAATTGTATCTCATCTATTGCTGATGTTGTGTTTATATACCCATTCATTTTCCAATCTAATGACCAACCCTCATCATAATAAGTATTTGTATTTGACATAAAATGTTTAACAAAAGTAGTAGAGCTAGGATTAAATAACTGTAAATACCCAGACATAGAACTATCATTATCATTATCAAGACCAGAATTTAGAGCTTGAAAACTTGTTCCTTGTGCTTTATCTCTATTAGTATCATATTCTATTCCAGCAGTAGAATCATCTTCTTTATGATAAGCATCAAAAGCAGTAGATGTAATAGTTTCATTATAACCAGAACCACCAACAGCATTTACTTGAAAAGAAAACTCAACACTATCTGTTGCTGGGTGAATATTAATAAATTTAAACACATAAGAATCATAAGTAGAATCTATACCAGATGTAAAATCTATTGTTGCACTTGCACTAGCTGTTTGAGTTGAAAGTAATATTAAACTTCCTGTTGGTACTCCAGAATCTAAAGCACCATTGTCTATTAATGTTGTTCCACCTGATACTACTGCCATTTTAACTGTCCTTTATTCCATATAGTTTTATTGTTCCAGAATCTATGTTGCCACTAGCCATTTGAAATCTTATAGCATTAACTGCGGAAGTGGTATTACCATAACCAGACACTAAATTTCTAACTGTATATTCAAACGCATTTGTGCAATCACTTATAAAATGTTTTACAAAAGTTGTACTAGATGGATTAAACAATGTTAAAGTTCCAGCACTACTTTCTTCATTATTTGGTGTTCCTGTTTCAAATAAAGGTTGATAACCTGTTCCTTGTGCTAAATCCAAAGGTGCATCATATCTTAAAGCTGCATAACCATCATCTTCAGCATGGTATGCACCAAATGAAGTTGTAGTTTTAGTGACATTGTAATTACTACCACCATCTGTACTCATATTAAATTGAAATATAGTGTTTGTTCCTGACGGGTGTATATTGATAAACTCAAACTTATATATTGGATAGGTGCTATCTAATCCACTTGTAAATGATATTGAAGCTGAAGCTGATGCGGTTTGTTCAGATAATAAAATCTGATTACCTAAAGATACACTAAAAGCACCATTGTCTAGTATTGTTGTGCCGTTGGAGATAAAAGGCATTTTAAATCTCCTCTAATTTAAACTTATATTTCTTGCCAGAATTGTTGTTAATTAGGAATAAGTTTTCGTCACCCTCTTGGATAGTCCAGTTACCTTTTGTACCGTCAACACTATTGCCTTGTTCTTTGGCCTCGTTAGATAAATTTAAGTCTCCAGTATAGATGTTAGCCCATACATTACCTGAAGCACCTAAATCGTATGTGTCGTCTGCACCTGGTACAATATTTCCTGTAGCAACAATATCACCTGTTCCTTTTGAAGTTAATTTTAAATCAATGTTTGTATCATCACCAGTTGCTGATAATTGAGGACCGTTACCTGTAGCAGCGTTTGTAATAGTTAATTCATTTACCGCACTAGCAGTTTCAGAAAATTTTAATAATTCTAAAGTGCCATCACCAATTGCATTTCCATTAACATCTAATTGTCCGCCAAGCTGAGGAGTTGTGTCATCTACAATGTCTGATACACCACCAACTGATGTATCATCTTGTACAACAATTGAACCTGCCATACCAGAGTGATATTGACAAGCATAGTAAATTGTAGTTGATGTTCCAGATGGTATTTCATAATATAATGTACCTGTTTCTTTTAATAATGCACTTGCACCAGTTGTTACTGTTCCGTCAGTTGCAATGTG
>Ga0208162_1000476_pt1 | contig 23280 bp, 22 predicted proteins | sample CB_VirMetaG_4_FD_184539 | JGI IMG/M metagenome (GOLD analysis project Ga0208162, IMG submission 184539) | Freshwater to marine saline gradient viral communities from Chesapeake Bay - CB_1508_1M Viral MetaG (SPAdes) (version 4) | ecosystem: Environmental > Aquatic > Marine > Coastal | place: USA... | reverse complement strand
TTATCAACTCTCTGCACGACTTAGACAACCAGACGGAAAACTCGCTGATGATTTACTGAACCCAACTGAACTCTGTTTAAAGATAGGAGAGACAGAAGAGTCTAGACAGCAGAAGGTTATGAATAAAGCGATGGATCGTCTCGGCATGATGATAAGCAACCGCCAAGATGCCGCTATATCAACAATGACAGAAGGACTGCCTCTAATCTAAATAAAATAAAATATATAGTTATTATAAAATATGGCATGGTGGAAAAGACTATTAATAGCAATTGTTAAACTATTACAGGCAATAACTTTTAGATGCCGAAGCGACTGCTGCTCCTGTGAGAGCGAATGCTTAAAAGATCAAGAGACTCAAACCGAGGAAGAAGTTAAAGACGAGACAGAAACCGACCAAGGCACGACATGGTCTGCAGCGAGTCAGGATCAAGACATTATGGATTATGTCAAAAAATTAGATTAACTTAATTATTTAATAAAATGATTAAGTGATAATAAATAGATATTATAGACTTTTTATTTATATTTTTAGAACTTTATAGATAAATCTATAAAAATATTATAGATTTATTTATTTTCTATTTTAAAAAAAAATATCTGTATATATAAAATATGGATAAATTACCGCAACTCGATATTCAAGCAGACCTGGATAATCTCGCCAGTGATGGAGAGGATAATGTAGCAATCGTCGTGGAAGATCTCACCACTGATATACTACCAAACACCGAACCCGAAAATATATTTATGGATAAACCAACTAATGGAGATGCCAAGAGACCAACTAATAAAAATATTAAACGCAAGGTGGTTAAGAGAGAAGAGATCGAGATACCTGAGGATTTAAAAGAGGAGACAGAAGTGGAGGAGGAACCTAAAAAACCTAAAAAAAAGGAATTAAGTGAGAAGCAGAGAGCGCATCTCGAAAAGATAAGAGTGAAAGCATTAGAGGCAAAGAAAGAAAAAATGAGACTTAAAAAAGAAGTTAAAGAACGAGTGGAGACAGAAGTGAAAAAGACTAGACAGAGGAAAAAGCAACAGCAACCAGAAAAAGAAGAACTCTCACAAGATTTTAAAGAGAGATTAAATGTGCCAAGCGAAGAGGAGATCGCTAAACGAAAACAAAAAGAGGAGCAGATGTCATTTATTAATTTTATGGGACACATGGAAAAATACCAACAGATGAGACACTCATATGAATTGGAGCGAGTCAAAAAACAGGCACCTCCTGCAGCACCTAAACCTCAGCGCAAACCTCAACCAACTCAACCTCAAAAAATCCCTGAGACCATAAAACCAGCAGCGCCAGCAAATCCTTATGAAGATATTTTTAGGTGGTGAGAGTTTTATTTAATAAAGTGGTTAAGAGCATCCAACTGGACAAAAGTGGCATCTACATCTCTATATATGTTAATGCCACTTCTGTCCATTATTATTCTTAAAATATAGAAAATGGATAATATCTATTTTAATTATCTCAAAATTAAAATATATACTAATTATAAAATGGAGGTTCAGTTAATAACTCTTAATAAGGGTAAAAAGAAGATGAAAGCGATTTTTTATAAAGATGGCAAGAAAGTTAAAACGGTACCGTTCGGTCAAGCAGGCGCCAGTGATTATACGCAGCATGGAGAAGATAAACGCAAAGATAATTATTTAATTAGACATAAAGCGAGAGAAAATTGGAATGATCCAATGACTGCAGGCGCTTTAAGTAGGTGGATATTATGGAATAAAAAGACTTTAAAAGCGTCAATTTTAGACTACTTAAAGCGATTTAAATTAAAGTTAAAAAAATAGATTATAGAATTATCTATAATAAAAAAAATATCTGTATATATAAAATGACAGATAATGACTTAACTATACTGCCGATAAAACCATCGGGACACGAAAAGAAACTCAAAAAACCTATACACCCTAACCTTCCTAATATAGCAACAGGACAGATGGGTATTATGATCTCTCCTGTTAAAACAGGTAAAAGCACAATAATATCTAATTTATTATTATCACCCAGTTTTTATCGAGATCAGTTCGATATTGTTTATATTATATCAAATACTATTCATAACGATCAAACATCGAGATTTTTAAAAGAAGCATTCCCAGAAACAGTATTCGATGAATATAGTGATGATATTATCGATAATATTATAACATATCAAAAATCATTCCCCAAGGATAAACAACCATTCATCGCTATTATTTTAGATGACTTTTTAGGCATTAAAAGCAAGTCTAAAATCAATTATCTGGCATCCAGATTCAGGCATTATTCAATTGGACTCCTTTTATTCGCCAGTCAGTTATTTCGAGGTCTTCCACCAATTTTAAGACAGAATGCGACATTCGCTCTTATAGGTGGTCCTAATCCAAGCGACTTCGAGATCGAAAAAATGGCAGAAGAATATGGAGCGATTTATGATGGAGTGGATAATTTTAAACAACTCTATAAAAAAGCAACTAATCAAAGATATAATTTTTTATATCTGGATCTGCAGAGCAACCCCACAAAAGCATATCGCAATTTTAATGAGTTAATTTATCATGGGAAAGACGCAGGAGAATATGACCCAGATGAGGATTCTTAAATTAAGTATTTAAATATTTAAAATGTTTAATATTTAAAAATATAATGTTTAATAGTTTTATATAATAAAATGAATAAAATTAATGTTGTAGCAGATAAAATCACTCCCCGCAAGATTTTTTATACATGTCCCTTTTGTTTTACATCCACATCAAATCATTATACATATGATACTAATAAAACAAAAGGAGGAAGAATAATTAAAAATCGCCTGCCTACGATCCATCATCATGGAAACGAGAGACAGACGATCGAAGGAAACTGGGAAACCGAGAGAACCTCTCACTGCCAGTTTAACAGAGCGCATGTCTATATTAAGATAAATGAAGAGACGAAGCGTGAATGTATTTAGTTTTTTTAAGGTTTATTTATAGTTATAGATTATATTTAATAATAATATAATCTAATCCTATTATAAAAGATGACATCAAGAACGACGATAATTGAATCAAATAGGAATATAGCATATTCACAATACCAGGAGGCAGAAACATATGTGGGCACTGATAGTGATGCTAAATATGGGAATCAATCTAATTCTAAATGGCAGACTTATATTCCTGATGGTCTCCAAGTAAATGTGGGAGACTCAATTAATCTGGAAGCATCTATGATTAACTCGATCGGTGGGGGCGACGAGGTTATGGAATTCACAGGTGATTCTGGGACTAAATATGTCGGGAGAGATACTCTCGATGATCGTGCTATGGAGATAGAGTTTAATTATTATATAACTAATCGATACCAGTTTAATTTTAATTATCCAAAATTAGGAACGAATATAAATTATTTTGTTAATTCATTCGATTATGGAGGTCCAGCATGTAATAGTTATGGAGTACCTGATCCTCAAACAGGAAACCAACAACTGGCAGCATTCGCTGCATGGGAGGCAGGATACCCCTATCAATGTCTAGAAGGGTTCTCAACGGATGTGACGAAAATACCAAGGACTTATACGATCGCACCAGCATCTCTAAGTCCATCATTCCAGAAACCACCTATCCCTCTTTATAATCCAAGCAATAAAAGAATGTATATAGGGCACGCTGGATTCAGGGGTCCCTATTATGAAGGTCAGGATTTTAGAACAGATGTTCAGGATAATTTCTGGGATTTTTATACAGACAGTGTTAGAGTAAATGTTCCTGAGGGATTCAGCACTCCTTCTTCTGTCGCCGAGACTCTAACATCGCAACTCCATGCACGAGAAGGTCCAGCGAGTCAATGGGAAAATAGCACCGTTCCACCAAAAACATTCGGGATCGATTCAAACGGAATTATCACAGGACAAGTTCTACCTGCTATAACTGATGTGACATATAAAACATTCCCGACCTCGACTGGAAGATTATTTTATTCACGAGAGTTAGGACAATGGCACTCAGCATTCCAGGGTGAAAAATCAGGAGGCAATTTTGTAAATCAAGGCACTGGTTTTAGACCTTATGAAGGTCGCTTCGAATTTTATAAATATTTAATGACTACCCGCCCGTATTATTATCGTGGGATGACTAATTCATTTTGTCTAATCCAATCTCAACCTGCTAATTCTTCGACTGATTTAAGCGGCGGACAATATGATCAGTATTTCTGTCATTCGGGAGGAATACCTGCAGGCGGTCCAATATTTACTGTCAAGAGAGATAAACCAGGAGGGGAGATTACTTATGAAGTCGGGAACTTCGGTAATAGACCGATCCTCCTAGACAAACTACCAGAGAAGCAAGGATCTATAACATACACCATATTAGGCGCTGGCGGACCGACAACTAATCCTCAGGCAGCGTGCCTCGATCTCAGTTCAGGCAATATAATATCCACTAATGTCTTCTGGGGTAATAATGTCTCAACAGTTTTACCATATTTTAGAGATAATCAAGATGTAGGACCAGAAGCAGGAGCACAAGATTTAAACAGCGAGACTGTTAGGAGGAATATAACGGCACCATTTTATTTTGGAATGATTGATGATAAAATGACAGATTCCCTACATCGTGAGATATTCCAACTCGCTCCCTACGCTTTTTTTAACGGTCATGAACCAGCGGATAGAATCGGGAACGGAGCGAATGACTGTTATTTTAATAATACAGTGACAGATGACACGGGAACTCAACATACCAACAGACCAACAATGTACGGCAACAATAACGGAAACCAACACGCTCATAAAATATTTACCTATCAACCACTAAATAATGTTTATACGGCAGAAGTAGCGATGGCGAATAATTTACCTGGCGCAGGTAATCTTTTTCCTCATAATCCTGACTCTTTATTTATGACTGCTCACCCGACAGGGGATTTAGAAAAATTAAAAGAATACTGGGCACAGATCCCTCAGTTAAATAATCATAATATAGGGATCGTCCCAGTCTTTTATAAAGATGGACCAACGGCAACTGCCAATGCAGGGACTAATGCGTTCGATGTGCCATTCGTCGGTTTTATATTTAAAGAAAATGAGGACCCCCGCATTAATTATCCTCTCCCAATTCAAGGTGAATTCTGCTGGCACGATCCATCATTATATAATACACAGTGCGCTATAATCGCAACAACCCAAAAAAAATCAATAGGATTATATCCTCAACCAGATGCTTCACAACCAGATCAAACAAGACCAGAAGCATACATGCCATTCTGCTTCGCTGGGTCTGCTGACTCTTTAATTAAGTTCGATGATGGTTTTAGTAAATTCACAATATCACAACTTCATACTCCAACTAAAACTGGGAACGGACCTTATCAAAATCCTACGGAACCAACTAATGAAACACCGCAGCAAGATGTTATGACAATTAACGAACAAGAGGCGCACTTCGGCACCGCAGGAGTAGGAGGTCCTGTCGCTTATAAAGATCAAATAGCGGTCGCATTCCCTCAACCTGTTATAAGCGCACAATCTGGAGTAGGTATTAATAGACTCGCAGTGATGACAAATAAAGGAGAAACAATAAACAGAGAGGAGGCGGTTTATTTAGGTTATTACAATTCTATATATTATAAAGGATGTTTATTAGATAAATTAGGATTCGAACTCGAACAATTATTACCTTATTATGGACAACCTCAAAATGAATTCAATAGAGGTAATTATAATAAATATTTAGGGAGTGATGATCGATTATCTATTTATGATAAATATGTTAATATGGCAAAACCATTAACGACTAATGCTTATATATCATCTGCCGAGCAGATCGCTCTGGCGCAGATGTCAGCAGTCCTCAGGAGTTCGTCTGGGAGCACCACTGATATAGTCGTGCCGTCTGCCAGTATAGGCACTCCTGTTTTTAAACAAGCAAGGACCAATGCAGAGAGTGATATACTCCTCGCCACTAATTTACCTAAAAAACTCTCTTATCCATATCTCGTGGTATATAGTGATATTATCAGGAATGCCTCATATTATGGAGGACCAAATGGACACGAAAAATTAAATGCGATCGCCTACATCACTCGAAACTATGCGGAGGGTGATTTTTTCTATTCCTTCACGACTAACTGGAACTATACCGCAGATACAGATTATGTTATAACATCTATAACGACAGACATTAGACTACCAGATGGACGAGCGGCACCAATTGACGGCAACTCATCTGTGATCTATAAAATACAAAAACCGCAGATAATGCCTGTCCCTCCCATGCTTCCTCCTCCAAAAAAAGAAAAGAGAGAGCAAGATAAAGATGCTTAAAGGACTTATAAAAAAATGCGTCAATAATCACTATAAAAAATATAGTGATTATATTAGATTTATGCTCGATTTATCTATATATTAGATTTATGCTTAATATTTATGCTCGATATTAACATAAAAAATATTTTTTATGTTAGTTTTATATAGGTTTTAGTTATATTCTGGTTTTATTTTCTATTTAGTTTTATTTAGTTTTATTATCTATTTAGTTTTATGCTCTTACATTCCTAAATCTTCGGGTTTATAGAGTGCGTTATTATTATACCACTCCCACCAGTTATTCATAGGAAAAATAACTGATCGTGCATGAGCGATAAAATAATCCTCTGCCTCGTTAATAACTGACTCGACCCAGATAAAGTCATTATCGGCATCTGCCCTCTCTAATTTAAGGTGATAATCATTATCATAAAAGGTGCGCCACTCTTCTTTAAAACCAAAGTGCTCGATGAGGAGATCATAAAGATTACTCATTTTATTTTTTATAATGATTAACTCATTAAGCATATTTAGGTTTTTTAGTATAAATAAATATCTACTATATAAAATATAGTGATTATGTTTTATCCACAAACTAAAAGCGATAGTGTTATACTTATGAACTTTAAAGCGATTAAGGATAAATACCGAGTTAAATTAGAGTCAGGACATATTATTAAAAAACCTAATGGCATTTATCCTCGGTTATTAGATTCTAAAAATCGTGGCAAGCGCTCTGCAGAGGAGGTTATAAAAAGTCTCTGTCAGGGTTTAATCAATGATCCTCCATTCTCGATTATTTATGATATTATGAAAGATATGGAGATTAAATATGATGATGATTATGATGTATATAAATGCGATCAGTTATTAAGTTTTATTAATTTATCTAATGAGACACCAGCATTTAATAAATCGACACGCTTAGATTTTGTTAAAAAATATATTAGTGAGTCCAACTTTAACCCATATCAATTAAGCGACATATCCAAATATGTCTGTCGTTTATCTATTAAGGATCCATGGGTCTAGGACAAGAGTGGCATATACTCTCTATAATATGTTAATGCCACTTCTGTCCAGATCGGGAATAATTATTTTTAGTTTAATGTTTAAAACTAAAATAAAAATATCTAAATATATAATATAATAAAATGGAGAAATTACAAGAGCAGATTTTAAAAGGTCGCAATCTAAGACCATCAACTTTAAAAACTTATTTATTCAATCTCAATAAACTTCATAAAAAGATGTTTAATGATGAACCAATAAAAGATTTAGATTTTTTAACTAAAACAGATAAAGTGATCGATGCCCTGGCAGATTTAAAATTATCAACCCAGAAGACATATCTGGCATCAATCGTCGTGGCGCTCGACGCTCTTAAAGAGAAGAAATATGAGAAGGCATTAGAAAAATACCGAGAGATAATGATGGATAATATAAAAGAATCTAACGAACTCGCCAAGGAACAATCTAAAAGCGAGAGTCAGGATAAGAACTGGACCTCGATGAAAGCATTAAAAAAAGTAGTTAGTGATTATAAAAAACAATTAACAGACAGAGAGATCTTTAAAAAGAATCCTGATGACTTATCTAAAAAAGAAAAAGACCTGCTGCAGAAATGGTTAGTGGGATCCCTTTATGTTATAGATAATAATAATCCTCCTATTAGACTCGATTATACACCTCTCGAAGTTATATCATTAAAAGAATATAACAAACTACCAGATGCCGATTTAGAGTCAAAAAATTATTTAGTGAATGCCAGTCGCAATAAAAAGTTTTTTAGTTTCGGTGAATATAAAACAAAAAAGACATATGGGATTAATAAATTAGATGTAGGATCCAAATTGAACTCAGTTTTAAATCTATATTTAAGACTTCACGATAATAAATATTTATTATTAAACAGCAAGGGAGAACCCTTATCTCCCAATGGATTATCTAAATATATCACCAAAGTCTTCGAACCAACAGGCAAGAAGATCACTGCCAACTTATTAAGACACATTTATATTAGTGAATTTATGACAGGACCATCTTTAAAAGAAAAAGCAGAACTCGGTGAGAAAATGGGACACTCCACCAATACTCAGGAATTATATAAAAAAAATTAAATAAATAATTATAAAAAATAATATATCTCTATAATATAAAATGGCATCAGCGTGGATCACTTTTGTTAAGAGTTATGCGAGCAAAAATAAGATGAAGTATAACGAAGCACTCAAAGATAAAGGACTCAAAATGGCATGGGAGAAGGAAAAAGCGAAAGGAGGAAGCAAGAAGGATTCTGCCCCTAAAACTGGCAAGGCACCAGCAAAAAGAATGCGAAAGGGCAGAAAGGCAGAGGAGAAAGATTTATAAATATTTTAATTTAATTTTTATAAATTAAAATATATACTAATTATAAAATGAGTGGTCTTCAAAGTTATTATAACGCAGTCAGCAGTTATGGCGGCAATTTAAATACAGCGCAGTCATATTTAGATAATTATGACGCAAACTTTTATGATGACTGGAAGGATAAAGTCGCAGACATCAAGGAACAAGGGCGTGCTTTAATGGAAGCAGGAGGAACCGTAGAGGGAGTTTATGCTGGTGTTAAGGGCATCGGCGCAGGTGTTAAAGCATGGCGTGCCAAATATGGCAAAAAGAATGATGGAGATGAGGATGGCGACGGAGAAGGAGATGGTGAATCTGGTGAAGCAGGTACCTCAGGAGTGGATCCAGATGACCCCGCAAGTGGATCAGGAGCAGGAGATGGCGCAGGAGGCGCTGCAGAAGAAGGCGCCGAGGATCTCGGTGAAGATGGTGGGCGAACTCTCGCTCGTCAATTCCTAGGAGGAGGAGTAGAAGACTCTGGGACAGGTGGATCAGTCCCTCTCGAAACATTTAGTGGAGGACAAGAAGGAGCAGCAAAACCGCCTCAAATGGCACCAGACGAAGAAGAGTTCGGTGATGAAGAACTAGGAGAACAACCAGGAGCAGAAGGAGATATAAGAGCACCTGCTCCCGAAGATCCATCACCACCTTCTGGTCCTGAACCAGACCTCGATGTGGATGTAGGACAAGGTCCAGCAACCCAAGGCGGAGAACTCGCAGGAGCGGGTGAAGAGGCAGCAGTAGAAACGGGAACCGATCTCGCCGTGACAGAAGGAGGTGCCGACGCAACCGCTGGGATACTCGCTGCAGCAGGAGTCGCTGCCGAAGCGGTCCCCGTCCTAGGGGGTCTCGCCGCAATCGGTATAGGTCTTTATGAATTATTCCACCATCACGATAAACCAAAACCTCCACCTGCTCCAACTAATAGTGTCTCGCAGAAGGGAGAAATGGTCGTGCCATCATTCGATTCAGTGACTGACACCCCAGCATCAAATAGTGCTTTTTAGGACAAGAGTGGCAATATCATATTATAAAGAGTATATGCCACTTATGTCCAGTTTTATTCTTTTTCTAATACTTATTGAATAATAATAAAATCTAATTATTATTATATATTAAAATGTATTCTTCTAAAAAAAAGGCACCTGCTAAATCAAAAGGTTTATTCGATGAAGTCAAAGATGACATAAAAGAAGACGGACTACGCAAACAATTAAAAGTTAAAAAAGATTATAAGTTCAAGATCGGTGAGTTAAAAAAATTAGATAAAGTTAAAGAGGGCGACGCTTTTAAGTTCCAAGGTAAAGATTTTAAAATGACTAAACTATTAAAAAAAAGAATCCAACTCGCAATTAACATGATGGGATCCAAGAAATAGACTAACCGAGAAATGAGTATGCCGTGCAAAAAATTGAAATGATTTTACACGATAAAAGATTTATAACTTTAACAACGAAAACACGAATGCCCGCACGAGTCATCTTTAACTTTAACGAGGTTATTAATAAAAAAACTAACGAGATCGATTTACCCGATTATTGGTGGCGAGTCGAGGAGGAGATCGAGCGACTCTTAAAAATAGATATAATTAAGACGATAAGAGTTAAGGTTTATAAGGATAAGACGGTTAAAGTCCTCGTCGATAAGTAAGTCGGTTTTTAAGTTAAATTAATTAGTTTATAAAATAAAACGCTTAAAAGAAAAACTATAATAAAATATAAGTATGACTAATAATAATAATCTTTTAGAGATCGTCGGTCTTATTAAGGCGCTCCCCGCTCACCTCCAAAGTGATATTTTATATAAAAATAAAGGGATCGCCTCACCAACCGCCGAGATCATGCAAAACTATATCTCTCAGTTCGAGTGGATGAACGGAGAGTTTAAAACGGTCGATGAGCGCAACGCCGAGGAACCAAGCGATAAACAATCTTATTTTATCTCTAACTCTTTCTATAATTACGGTTTTAATTAATTATCGATAAAATTAAACGATTTAATTTTTTATTTTTTACTCTAACAATTTTTTTTAAAATTATGTAAAAGTTTTAAAAAAAAAATATATTATAAATATATAAAAAGGATGTTTAAGCAACAAGGTCAAGGCGCTTTTATACCAACCAAGTCTGTCGAGGTTAAACCCGAGGCACAGGTCGATTACGACCCACTAACTCAAACTCAGGTGAGATTCCTTCTCCCTCAGTATTTAGGATTTATTGATCCCAAGGAATGTAAATTACAATACAAATTAAGCATGAGAGGACGAGGTCGTCCCCAACCTTCTGCACGAGCAGGGGTCCATAGTTTATGGCGTGATTTTAGAATCCAAGACGGAACTGGTCAGGCAACTATTGAAGAAGTCCAGGATTATGATGTTTTAACCAGTCAGTGGTGGGGATATACTCAAAACCACTCAATCTCTTCTAGACGAACAATGTTCGAAGGTAAAAGCGATTCTCCTGCTGTAGGTGAGTCTCTTTATTATGGTAGAGGCGGAGACTGGATGAGCGCTCCTGTCACTGCTGAACTCGAAGCAAAAACTCTCCAAATCGAGCAACCACTTTATTCAGGTATTTTATCCAGTGATAAGGTATTCCCACTCGTCGCCACTCAGGGTCTTCGTCTTCAAATGACTCTCGATTCACTCCAACGATCTTTAACATTCCAGAGCGGAGATCTCGGGGTCCAGAGCGGAGATCTCGTTAATACATCTGCTCTCGCTCTTAAAGCAGCACTCGCAGTAGGCGATCATAGTAAAACTGCCATAGGATCCACATTCAATGTCGCAGTTAAGAGACCCGAGGATTCACCAACTGGTCGTGGTGTTTATAGAAGCGCTGCTCCATTTAATAATAATCCATTTAGTATAGGCGATCGTCTTTATGCCAATGTCGGTACTGATAAAGAATCTCTCGGTGTTATTACAGGATTCGATAAAGATGGTGATGATGATTTACAAATCACAGTCTGCCCTGATCGTGCCATCGGTGCTGCTCTCACTAAGGCGCACGCAGAAGACGCACCCATTTATGTTCTCTCTGCTGAGCGTGTAAGTGGTTATACTCCAAGTGATGTGCCCGCTGCATCGATCGCTGCCGCTCAGGTCTCAGTCAGTTATACTATTGAAGACATCCAGTGGATTCTCGGTGTCGTCTCTCCTCCTGAGGGTTATGTTAAGGCAATGATGGATCAAATGGCATCAAGCAAAGGTCTCGCATTCGATTTTAAAACTTATAGCACTTATAGAGTCAATTTAACAGCGACTAACGGATTAACTAACCAGTTAATCCCAGCAACTGCCATGAGGGCGTACTCTGTTTTAAGCGTTCCTCTCGCCCAGGAAGAACAATTAAGAATAGAGGAAGATTCCCTAGGAGGTGTTATTGATGGATGCCAGAATTATCAATATGTTCTAGGAGGACATCTTATCCCAGATCGTCCAATCGCTCTCGATAAATATACAGAGGTGCCTTCAAGAATCGATGCTCTCCATCTTATAGAGTTAGAAAAATCACTCGTGAACTGTGGTTATGGTGTTAGAGATATTCAGCGTGTTCCCGAAAAGTTTTTAATCGGTCGTGCCTTCTCTAAATATGGACAGGTCGCTGATCTTAACAGTCGTGATCTCTCATTAAGGGTAGAATATAGCGGAGCAACTAAACAAAAACTATTTAATCATTATGTCTGCCATATAAGGCGTCTCCAAATCGCTCAGGGTAGAGTCATGGCATATTAATTTTTTTTATTTAGTATTTTCATAAATTAATTTAATACGAAAATTAAATTAATTTTTTAGAAAAAAAAATATATACTTATTATAAAATGAACATAGTATCAGTCGAAAAGGCAGAAATCTTCCCGCTCAATCCTCCAGCGAACGGTGTTTATAGTTTTAAGGGTGGATTCCCTATTATTCAATTCCAGATCGCAAATCAGGACAAACTCCTCAATGCCAAGTCTTTAAGATTAAACGGTATTTTTAGACTTCAAAAACCAGGAGGTGGCAAACCAACAAATGCTGCAGGTGGCGCCGCTGCTTCTAACGGCATCGCTCTTAACTCTCGTGTCGGTATTCCATCAGTCTTCCAGCAAATTACTCTCGCCACCCAAAATAACCAGACACTCGAAGTAGTTAGATCTTATGGTCGTTATTTATCCTCAGTAGTCCCAGTCACTCATTCTCAAAGTGATCTCGATACAGTTTTAACTCAGGGCAATCCAGCATCATCTTCCAGATCTTTTGTAGGCGCTCACTCAGTTAATGAGGATGTCCACTTCACTATTCCTTTAAGAACTGGTCTTCTTAACTCAGGACAACCAATCCCTCTCGGCAATAACGGATTAAGAGGAATGCTTATTAATCTCGAACTCGCACCAGACTCTCATGTTATTAGTGGTTATTCCACTTTCGATGCTGCAGGCGCTGAGACTAAACAGTTATTCACTCCAATCGCCACAGGTGCTTTTTATGAATTACAGGACCTCACCATCACTTATGATCTTTTAGTTCCTGATGAGACTGGACGCACCCAGATGAGCACCCCAGCAACAGGTCAGTTCGTGTATAACTCCATCTCTCAGTTATATGGTGTCCTTAATAGCAGTGACCAGACACAAAATTATAATTTAGGAACTGCTAATACTTTAAGTGTATTCCATTCCTTTATTCCAACAACTTTTATTAACAATTATGCTGAAGACGGATTCGCCACTGATCGTCTTAAAAACTCTAACGGAGGTGCTTATGACAGCGACGCTGCTATTAAGAGAGTCACCTTTATTAGAGGCGGAACAAAGTTCCCTCTCGATTATTCTGTCGAGGTTGAAGAAGAGGCAGCAGAAGCAAGACCCCAGACAGCATTGGAGACCAAGTTTATCGATAGTATTAAACCTCTTCCAAGCGCTAATCATTCACTTATGTCTCTCCAGACCCAGAATCAGGTTCCAGACCAAATTGGATTCGATCTCACTAAGATCCCAGCACCCGCAAGCACATTAAGCGATCCTAAACCAGTATTCGGTGCAGGTGTCAATTTTGATCCTCTCACCCGTGTCGGTGTTGATTTTAAGAACACTAATTATGGATTAAGAATCGAGAGTGATTTAGATGGTGCCTCTCCTAATTCTGTTTATACTTATGTGGTGGCGAAAAATACTCTCACATATAGTCCTAACGGAATCATGGTCCAGACATAAAAACTATTTAATTTTTTTTATTTTAGAGATATTAATTTAATTTAATACGATAATTAAATTAATTTTTTAGAAAAAAAAATATATACTTATTATAAAATGGCAAGTACAATTCCCGAAGCACTTAAACCGACAACTATGTCCACGGTCTCCACAATGAATATAGAGACTAATGTACTCGATCCTATCGTTATTAATCAGCAATTCGCTCGATTCGTGTTAGAGCGTAAAGGCATTCTCGATATGGGATCAGTAGTCCAACTCGCCGTGACCTGTGATCCTGCAGCGAGCGGTAAAGCATTCCTCCCTATTAAGACTGGGATTCACGCTCTTATTCGCAGAGCAGTTTTAAGGATCGGTTCCAAGGTTGTAGCAATTACAGATGAATATGGAACATATCAAACTATAAGGCGTCAATTTAAGACTGCCGAGGAAAAGTCCCAGAAGGATATGGTTAAGGTAGGCACCGTCGATGTTGTCTGTCCTAACCAGGCACAAACTGGTCTTCTCCAACTCAGGGATGTCGCTTATAACTCTAACGGAACCGCTGCATCAGTTCTCCCTCAGTATGCTATTAAAGCGAGCGACAGTCAAACTCCAGTGTTCACTATTAAACTCAGCGAACTATTCCCTGCCATGCGTGAGGTCTCACTCCCTCTTTATCTTATCCAGGAACCATGCTCTATTGAACTCTCATTCCAGAGTCAAGGAGCAAGCAACGCCCAGGAAGGACGCATCTGCTCATTCGAAACCACAGTGACCGAGGCGCAAAAAGCAATCGCCGTAAGCACCCAGAATGTTAAGTTCCTCGCTGATTATTTAACTTATGATGATTCAAGAATGGACGATACTGCCAAGAGAGTTATGAGCGATGCTGGACTCCCAATCCCTTATGAAGATATTGTCTTAACTGCCACTAACTTCCCAGCAACCGCCCAACCCGCTGCAGGCAGTCCTGCTGTGTCTAAGGTTGTTAGAGATCTCGGTTTATCAGGCATGACTGTTAGAGCGATTATGGCGCATATGAAGAAAGCAGGAACAAATGGTCTCCTAGGACAATATGCCAGTGATGCTTATGCCATTAGTGATTCTTTTAATGTTAGGATTAATGATAAGCAATTATTCCCTCGTGAAGTCGAGAGCGAGACTCGCAAGTCTCATGAATTAGGACAGATCTTCGGTACCGATATTAGTGTCGCAAATGCTGAATACTCACTCGATGTCGCCACTGATAAAGCATCAGCAGATCACACTGTCACTAACCAACCATTCGCTGCAACAACCGTAGAGGGACACCCACAGACTGATCTTTTAGGATCTCAGCATTATCTCGGTGTTGATCTCTCAATCTCGCCTCTTAACGCTCCTGGTGTCGGTATGGAAGTAGGACAGAAACCAGTTCAAATGCTTCACACTCTCACTAATACTAACACCGACTTCGGCGGCAGAGAGGTTAAATACTTTTCATCTGTCGAGCGTCTCATGACTATTAAGGGAGGACAGGTCCTCGTCACTGCTTAAAGTATAGATTTAGTTTATATTTATTATTAAACCATTTAAAAAATAAATGGTTTAAATAATTATCTATATAAAATATATAATGCCACGAAAATCAGGATGTTCGAATGTAAGCGACTATAAATATAAAGTCGTAAGTGGAGACTCCACAAAATATTATGTCTCTCAAAAAGAGATTCAAGATGATTATGACTTAAAACGGACTGCCGTGTATTTTATGATTCATTCACCAGATAAGAGAAAAGATCATAAGGGTATAACGATCGAAAAATTAGAAGAACCACTGCCCGTCTTCAATATTGTTAATGAAGATCATGAGGGTAATAAAGTCATCAAATACCAAAAAATAATTTATTAATTAATATTAATAAAATGAGTAGTTATAAGGAAAAATATAATAAGAAATATGGATTTAAAAAAGACGAATCCCATTCCCTAGACGATTTATCTAAAAAAACAAAAATAAAAAAACAAATCCTGCAGCAGGTCTATAACCGAGGGATCGGCGCCTGGAAAAATAACATAGAGAGTGTAAGACTTAAAAGCGGTAAAAAAGACTATTTAGTCAAAGATAGAGCAAAAAAAATGGGAAAAGAGAGATGGGCATATGCCCGTGTATATTCTTTTATTATGGGAGGAAGGACAACAAAAACAGCAGATAAGGATTTACATGATAAGATTTAATATATCTTTTTATTTTTTTTAATTTAATTTAATTAAATTATTTAATTATCGATAAAATTAAATAATTTTTATTAAGGAGGACAAGAGTGGCATATACTCATATAAGAAAGATTATGCCACTTATGTCCTTTAAATAAAATATAAAATAAATTGTTTAAAAAAATGATTTAAACATAAAATAATATCTAATCATAATATAAAATAGAATGATTAAGAAAAAAATTGATGTAGATTTATCTAAACAAATATCAGCAGATAATATGACAAGCGATCTCAAAAAAGAGTCTAAAAATAAAATAAATAGTTTAAACAATTTAGATTATAAAATGATTAACCCGATATTTAATAACATGACAAAGTTTAAACTCCAAAATGGTACCAGTAAGTTCCCGAGCGCAGAATGGAAAAGATCTAACTGGTCTAATCTTAAAACAACCGCTCATAAGGATTTTTACAGTCATGGCGGGACTTATCACGACCATCTTAACTGGGGACTGCCATGCGGCAAAAAAAACGGAGTCATCTTATTAGATCTCGATATTTATAAATGGCAAGAGGATCACCCATTTTATGAACTCGCTGCACGAGATGAGATCGAGGATTATTTATATAATCTCAAAACTATAACCGTCAGGACAGGTCATAACGGATGGCACCTCTGGTTTAAATGGACTGATAAAATCAGGACAAGAGATAATGGCGCCGTTAATATCGATATTAAAAGCGACGGCGGATATGGAGTCGGTCCAGGATCTAAAATGATTAAGGAAAAAGGAAAAGCGCCAGAGGACGAGGTCGGCAAGATAGGATATTATAGAGAAATATGGAGAGATACTCATAACGAGTTAAGAGAAATCCCCGACGATCTCATCGCCTGGTTAAACAAATATCAGCAACCCTCGATGAGCGGTCGCAAAAGACCAACAGGAGCACCTAAAAATCAAAGCATTATTAATGCTGGCGATCAAGAGGGGAACCAATATAATTATAACATTAATGACGAAAAACTTATCGAGATTATTAACAAACTCCCAAAAGAATTATGGACCGATTTTAATGAATGGTTTAAATTAACAACAGCATTTAAAGCGTTAAATCGCAAGGATGTCTGGGACGCAGAATGTAAAAAACATAAGGGTTATAATAAATATAAAAACGATAAGATCTGGAACGGCATAACAGGGCATAATAATCTTAATATCGTTAATTGGATGCTGCACGCAACAGGCGACAGAACATTATTAGATTATATTAAATATAAACCGATCCCTCATAACGAGTTAAAAAAATTAGGTTTTAATTATGAGACTATATCTCGTAAAAAACTCGGCAAGATGGAGGACGAAGGATTCGAGGACGATTATGTCAAACTCGATAAATATAAAGATGTATTTATTAGGAGCGACACCGCAACAGGAAAAACGACTCTATTAAAAAAATATATTTATAACACTAATAAACCAGTCATCTCAATCGTCAGTCGAGTCTCGCTCGCTGACTCTCATTATCACGATTTTCAAGAGATCGGGATTAATATACATAATTATCATATCGCCCAAGATAGATGGTGGTTTAAAACAGGAGACAGCGTCGTCGTCACGATCGAGTCTATTAAAAGAATCACCGATTTAGATTTTAGTAATTATGTTGTATTTTTAGACGAGTATGACTCATTAATAAAACATTTAATTAAATCCCCAACTCTTAATAATAAGAGGACCTACTCATGGAAAGTTTTAAGGAGATTAATAAAAGAATGCGACCAAGTCGTCGCAGTCGATGCAGACATCCATAGTAATAGAATGAAGTTTATTAACGGTCTAGACAGGCAAATCTCGATTATAGAGAATAGTTATAAACATAACCAGGGGATTAAGATGAGAGAGGTTTATAACTATAATGATTTTATCAATAACCTTATGAAGGTCGAGGATAAGTTAGTCTGCTGCGACTCAAAAACAGACGCAGAAATCGTTTTTAAAGAGATAGTAAAAAGGAAACATGCGAAACCAATTAATAAAGAAGATAGTGAGATCACAAGCGAGGACCCAGACGGAGAAAAGAAGAAAATTAACAAGATCCAATACCAACTTTATAAAGACGCTGATGGTAAGACTTATGCTCTTATAACAAGCGACACCGACGAGTATGTTAAATTAGATAATTATGACATCGTCGTTTTTAGTCCTAAAATTATCTATGGTCTAGACTCGATAAGAGAGAGACCAGTTTATGCTCATTATAAAGAGCACACGATTAACCCAAGAGCAATGCTGCAGCAAGTCGCAAGATGTCGCAACATCGTCGAGTTAGTTTATATCTTTTATAAAAAGAAGTTTAATGACGAGGTTTATGGATCAATCGTCGATGTCAAGGAGGAATATAAAAAATTAAAAGAATATACCAGAGATTTTAACGAGTTATTAACCGAGGAGGAGTCTGGATTATACGAGGAGATGTTAATAGATTTAGAATATGAAGAGGACTGCTACTCCACTAATAAATACGCTCATTTTAGGACAGGAGGACTCGAAAAAGGTTTTATCGAGGAGATAAAAGCGATCCAAACATCTCAAAGCGAATTATTAGAGGTCGAGAAAAAGCACCAAGAGGATAAAGAATTATTCTTTAACCCTGACGACCCCGTGCACGATAAGATTAATAAATATCTCGATCTGCCCAAAGAAATTATGACAGAAAATAAAGATTTATTTATTAAGACTCAGGAGTTAAATAAATATTTTAATCGGGCAACCTTCTTCTTTAAAGGAGAATATGAATGGCAAGACGACATCAAAAACGGAGAGGAGTTTATCGTTAATAAGGTCAGGTCAAATAAAAATAAATATAAATATCTCTTAAAAGTCTTTAACGAGTTAGGCATAGAGGATAAAACAATTATCAAACCATCGAAAAAAATAAACAAAACAAAAGCAGACGAGTTATGGAAAGAGTATAAAGCATTATGGCGAGACAGAGGCGAGCAACCCGATCTCACCATCGCTTATCAGCAAACTAAATGGATCTGCGGGATTTATCGAAAAATGTTCGGCGGCGAGATGGTATTAACTAAAAGAGAAAATATCGGCGGGAAAAAATTAAATCAATATAGCATCTCAGCAGATAAATTATACGATCAGCGAGACCTCATGATTTATAAAGATCCTCTTATCCCAAAAGGCGATCTCGATTTTAAAATCGGTTATGAGCACGAGATTTTAAGAGACAGACTCGTCAAAAATCACCGCAAGGAATATAAAAAATCTCTTAATATTATAAGACTTATTAAGGGAAATATTAAAACATTAAAATCCTTTAACGAGACAGTCGATAGTCTCGATTTATAAATAAATTATAATAATTAATTTTTTTAATTAGTATAATTAATAAACTGATTAATCAATAATTAGTGATTATTAACTCTTTACGATCCTGCACGCCAGGTCCCGAGTCAGCATTAGACTGAGACCTCACGGTTATACGGCGCTGCTTAAATCCTTTAAATAAATCTCTAATCTCCTTAGAGTCGTTAAGCGACAGCATGAATTTACCTTTTATTGTTTTTAATTTACTGGCGAGTTTTTCAAAATTAAACTCTCCATGATCATATAAACTTTTAGATTTTTCATATGGAGGATCTAAATAAAAAAAGGTTCCAGGTCTGTTATATTTTGTTATAACAGATTCATAACCCTCATTTAAGATCGTGACATTTTTTAATTTTTCTTTAAACTCCTCCAATTTTTTTAATTTAGGATAAGGATTAATCGCACGATAAACTTTACCCTTCCCCAAATTATTAAATGTATTACGAGTATTAACAACGAAGGCAGCGAGTTTATCAAGATCACTGCCTCCCTTTTTATCTCTTATGCGAGTTAAAGTAGGTATATCTGTCGTGTTATATTTATTAATATCGCCAGATGGACCTTTTTTTAAAATCCTCCATATCGATATTAATTTTTTATCTTTATCATTAATGACTATTTTAGTGCCAGGTTTAAACTTATAACCCAGCATAACTGATCCTGCACCGATAAATGGTTCTACATAAGTGGAAAACTCCTTCGGGAAATATCTATATAAGGCGGAACGAATCCTCGCTTTCGATCCAACCCGACCGAACATCTGTGTTAATTCTTTATCTGCCATATCTTTTATTATAACACTATAAAATAATTTAGTGTTTTTTATCTTTATTTTTAGAAGGTTTTTTATAACCCATAAACACCTGCTCTGGTTTAACAACTGGGTTCTGCTCCTTTTTATAAAGGTTCTCCACCTTTTTATCAAACTTCATAAACACCGCACCCTGTTTTTCAAGGTCATTTAAGTCATAATTTTTAATGTCATAGTCTGGCATTTTATTATAATTATATTATAGAAAATAATTAAATTAATTTTCTATAAAAAAAAATATCTGTATATATAAAATATGTCGTTAATAACACTTCGATCTTCGCAGCAAGACAACGGGGCAAATGTCTCGCAATCAGCAGCAAACTTCACCAACCACTTTAAGGATGGAATCGTGCTCGGTCCAGGAAACACTATCGAATTAGTCTCGATGAGTATTATTAAACTCCAAAAATATGAGATAATCCAAGGACAGAATGATACTCTTATCTGGCGAATCGGCGCAGGAGCATCCAGCGAAACTGGGACTCCAACTTATTCTCAGCATGTCGTCACTCTGGTTCCAGGATCTTATAACGGAGCAGATCTCGCCAGGCATATCCAAGAGCAATTAAATGCTTCCACTCTCCTAGGAGTTTATGAAGGAACATGGACCTGTACCTTCACAGCAGAGACCAGCGACAACTTCGCTAAATTCACCATTAATTATGGACAGAATGCTACACCATCTGCTAATGGAGATGAGATCACTTATACTCAAAATTATGGAGGTGGAGGTTTTACAATATTAAAGGATCCTGCAGCGCACACCTCTACTATAAGATTTAATACTCCTATGGCAATGGGTCAAACTTATCATAACGGATCAGGCACTGGATTTAGAACTGATCGTGGCATCTTTTCTAACGGAGGCACTCAGGAGGTTATTATTAAACCAGTCCAAGTGATGAATGCTATTACAACATTAACCAGTCAAGAAAATAAAATACTTAACTGGAATCAAACAAACGGATTCGATATAAGAGCAGACTTCGAGGCAGCAACAGGAACACCTCTGGCGAATGGGTGGTTATATAAAGTGACAGATTATTCTGGTGCCCTCGGCGCAATCGCCACATTCGATCTTCAAGGCACTCTCGGTGTTATAACTGCTCTACACACTTTTAATGCTGGAACAGGTTATGCCGTAGGAGATACTGGAACAATAGTGGCAACATCAGGCAGTGGAGTCGGTGCTACTTATACCGTCCAATCTGTCTCAGGAGGAGGCGGTGTCACTGGCGTCACGATCGATTCAGGCGGTCATGGTTATGCTGTTAATGATGATGTCAAATTCACCCCAACCACTGGAAGCGGAGATGGATTATCAACAGCAAAAGTCCAGACCGTGGAAACTGGAAATGACGGGACAGGATATAGCGTAGGCGATACAGGTGCTCTAACAGGAGGAGGTGGAGCAGATGCCACTTATAGAGTGGATACGATAGGAACAGGCGGAAGCGTCACCGCTATTACTTTAACTGATAAAGGAACAGGATACGCTATAAATGATATTTTAACTCTCGCTGGATCAGGAAACGGAGATGCTAAAATTAAAGTATTAACTACCGAAAGAAAATCATTTACTCGATACGCTGTCACTGATCATGTAGGGCAACTCGGTATGGGATCTAACGGGACACTCTCTGCAGCGGATCCTGCCAACTGGAATGTAGGCACATTTATATTAAACGGAAATACTCCTGCTCCTGCTTATCATAGAATGAGTCAATCAAAACTCGGCGACGGATCGGCAGGAGGTATTATGGAGTTAGAGACACAAGCAGGAGGAGGATTCCAATTCACCACGGTAGGGACTTATCCAAAAACTTATATGGGATATACCAGAACTCAATTAACAACTGGGAACTTCGCCAATCCCAACGAGGTCTATTCAAACGCTGATGATGGTTATGACTGCCAGATTCAAATATACGCTGATAAAACAGATGAGACCGCAGGCGAACTTCAAATATCTCTAAATCAATTAATTAAACAAGCAGGCAGAGATTATCCAACTGCTGGGTGGAAAGATGCTAAAACTGTTCTCGTGGATCTCGACCCAGAAGACATGAGCGGACTTCCTCAGGCGCCGACCGACTGGTCATCATTTACCTTCGGTGAAGATCATGTCAAGATAATTATGACTATTGATAAAAATAGAAATATCGAAGTGGCATGTGCTCACGATACTCAGGGAGACGGAACCTTTATCGAAGAAGCAACATTCTTAAAAACAGGAGATAAAGCAGCAGATTCATCAAGCGCCTCTCTCGCAGCAGATTTTAATACAACTATTAGAGAGATCCTTTATCCTCTGCACGGGGTCATATTTACTAATATGGGTACACCATTTACTGCTAATGAATTAGTCACTGGCGGAATATATGATACTAAACTCATAACCCAAGAGGGCAAGGATTTAAGAATCACGGCAGGAGAGTCTCCAACCTCGGTGAGCGTCCATCACGAGGAATCACTCGATCAAAGCGTGGAAGCATCACCATTAACATTATCAGCGATTTATAAATTAGGAGTATTAACTGGAACTGATATTCATAATGGTCCTCCCTCTGGTGCTGGTCCTAATCAAATCTCAATATATTCAGTCTCACCAAATATCGCAAATATGAGTCTGGTGCTCGGTCTCGAACACGGTTATACATTCCAGTCAGGACAAACGGATAATGCGATCGAGACTGCTGATGATACAAAACCGCTTCAAAGTCTTAATGAACCAACACTCCATGTGGAACTCCCAGATTTTAATATTAAATCGTGGAGCGGTGAATCAAGCGACTCTGGCAGAGCAGTCGCCGTTATACCAAAAGAACAATGGACCACTGACGAGAGCACTGGCATCCTTCATTATATGGCGCAATATCCTATACCCATAGATCTTAACCTCCCTACTGTCAAACCTTTTTATCAACTCTCTGCACGACTTAGACAACCAGACGGAAAACTCGCTGATGATTTACTTAACCCAACTGAACTCTGTTTAAAGATAGGAGAGACAGAAGAGTCTAGACAG
>Ga0208162_1000475_pt1 | contig 23311 bp, 37 predicted proteins | sample CB_VirMetaG_4_FD_184539 | JGI IMG/M metagenome (GOLD analysis project Ga0208162, IMG submission 184539) | Freshwater to marine saline gradient viral communities from Chesapeake Bay - CB_1508_1M Viral MetaG (SPAdes) (version 4) | ecosystem: Environmental > Aquatic > Marine > Coastal | place: USA... | reverse complement strand
GGCCTGTTAAGACGATGGTAATGGGTATGGGCACGCCCCAGACTGACCTTCAGGCTGCTCGTGTGCAGGAGTTCATGAACTATCTGATCACTCAGGAGATGAAAGAATACGATCCTGAAACAGACCAATTACTTTTCTATTTGCCTTTGTCTGGCAGTGCGTTTCGTAAGGTTCACTTTGATCAGTCGCTAGGCCGTCCTGTATCGCGTTTCATCCCGTCTGAGAAACTGATTGTGCCTTATGGCACTACGAGTCTTGATGATGCGGTTCGTATCACGCATGTAATTGACATGTCGATGAACGAGGTTCGCAAGCTTCAGCAGGCTGGTTTTTATCGCAAGACAAAGGTCAGTGGCGAGTCTGATGACTCGACATATTCAGCTAGTGACATTGAGGAAGAGATTGATGAACTACAAGGCGTTAAGCCATCTGGTAGCTCAAACGATTACGACGCCGAGGTTATGGAGGTTCATGTTGAGTTGGACATTCCAGGGTTTGAAGATGTCGATGCTCAAGGCGAAGAAACGGGCATCAAACTACCGTACATCGTCACGCTACTACCGAAGCAGAGCACTATCCTTTCTGTTCGCAGGAACTACAAGCAAGACGATGCTATGCGCCGTCGCATTGACTATTTTGTTCACTATAAGTTTCTGCCAGGTGTTGGTTTTTACGGTTTTGGTCTGACCCACATGATTGGTGGCTTGTCTCAAGCGGCCACTTCTATTCTGCGTCAGTTGATTGATGCCGGTACGTTGGCGAACTTGCCTGCAGGATTTAAGGCTCGTGGCATTCGTATCCGAGACAACGATGTTCCATTGCAACCTGGTGAGTTCAGAGACATGGATGCGCCTGGCGGGTCATTGCGCGATGCGTTGATGCCTCTGCCGTTTAAAGAGCCAAGCGGCACACTCTTGCAGTTGTTGGGCATGTTGGTTGACGCAGGCCGTCGTTTCGCTTCTGTTGGTGATATGCAGATTGGTGATGGCAACCAAGAGGCGCCTGTAGGCACAACGATTGCGTTGCTTGAGCGCGGTAGCCGAGTGATGAGCGCGATACACAAGCGAATGCATTACAGCCAGCGTGTGGAGTTCAACATACTTGCACGAGTGATCAAAGAGTCACCGATCAAGGCGTATCCATACCAGATCGCTAGTGGGCAGCAGCAGTTGTTGGCACAGGACTTTGATGATCGTATCGACATCATTCCTGTGTCTGACCCGAACATATTCTCCATGAGCCAGCGCGTTATGCTCGCTCAAGAGATGATGCAAATGGTCCAGTCGAACCCGCAGATCCATGGGCCACAAGGCATGTACGAGGCGTATCGCCGTATGTACGAGGCGATGGGTGTGCAGCAGATTGAGCAGTTGTTGCCACCACCACCACAGCCACAGCCTGTGTCACCAGCAATCGAGAACTCTGGGTTCTTGCAGATGCAGCCTGCACAGGCGTTTGCTCAACAAGATCACGATGCTCACATTGATTCGCACATTGCGTTATTAAAAACACCGCTTATTTCTGCAGCGCCTCCTGGTCAACAGCAGGGCATGTCGATGATTCAAGCGCACATTTATCAGCACATTGATTTCAAAGCGCGTGAGATGGCTCAGCAAGACCCTGAGATTCAACAGATGCAGCAACAGATGCAGCAGACTCAGCAGCAAGCTCAGATGGACCCGATGATGATGCAGCAGGTTCAGATGCAAATGCAGCAGATGCAACAGCAGATGCAGGTGATCATGGAAGACAAGGTCGCACAGATTTCTATGCAGTTGACTGAGGCGATGGCGCCAGAGCTTGCACCGACACAACAAGATGACCCGCTGGTTAATCTGCGTGATCGTGAGCTTGATATCAAAGAAGCGGATCTGCAGCGCAAAGCTGAGGAAGCTGATCGAAGAATTAAGCTGGAAAGTGAGCGAATTGATAACACTGCCGACATGGCTGATGAGCGCATGGACTTACAGCGCGAATTGGCTGAAATGAAAGATAGTGTTGCAAGGGAAAGAATCGACTTGCAGAAATCTGCTCAAATGGCTAAAACTGCAGAAAACGTGGCGAAAGAATTTTTCGGTAATCGATAGAGAGATTTACAATGAGTTCAGTACGACAGAAAATGGCCCAAGTTCAGAAGGCCGCAAACAAGGCATTTGAGGCTTTGAAGAATGGCGAAGAACCAAAGCCCATCCAACCGGCAGTTGTGGAAGAAGTTTCTGCGGAAACTGAAGCGAATGTTGAGGCGATGGTCGAACCCAAAGTAAAGGCCGCACCCAAGAAGAAAGCCGCGCCTAAAGCTAAGGCCGCACCCAAATCAGCACCTAAAGGTAAAAAGTCATGATCAAGCGTCAAACAAGTTTTCCTCAGCCCAAGGTTACCGATAGCAAGGTATCTATTAAGGATCAGGGCACCGTTAACTATGCGAAGGCTGAAACCATTGCTACTCCAGGCAAGCCCGCTCCTTTTGGTGCCGGTGAGTCTCGAGGTGGTGGTGCGGCACTGCGCGGCAAGAAGTTCAGCGGGATTTACTAATGAGCGCGCTTCCCATTCGGGGCTATTCACCCAATCGTCAAGATTACATTGATGATCCTGATAAGTTTAATAATCCCATGCTAGGTCGCTCTATGCCTCGCCCAGACGATGTGTACAATCGTGGGCAAGCACCCGTTGAAATGCCGATGCCTCCAGCGCCTATAGCGACTGAAACTGTCCTCACGAGCCAGCCTGATGGGGCATCTTTCGAGTCAGACTATATCGATTGGTTGAGGTCTAAGCCTGTACAACCTAGACGGCCTAAAGGCATGGGTGCAGCAAGCAAGAGTTATCAAAAGGCGAATAGGGAATACAAAGAAAACTTAAAGCAGTGGGAAGCAAGCGAGCCATCAAGGGCGATGTACAGCACCGCGCCTGTGACTACTGCTCCTACAGAGCCTGCTCCTACAGAGCCTTTTCCTCCAGAATTTATGCCTCCTCCCACAGAAACGCCCGATAAGTTTGAAGGCAGGTATGTGCCGCCAACATCAAACCTTGGTACTCCTGACTCACTAATACCAAGCAACATCGTTGGTCAGTCGTATGACCCAGGCTTTGCAGCAAGATTTCTTGCAGGTGGCACAGGTGAAACCAATGTGGATGCAGGCAATGGCATGGGCATGATGGTGATGCCACAACGACCAGAACCACCAGTGGGTAGCGTTTTTGGCGGGTACGGTCAGCAAGCACCTATGCAGGCGTTAGCGCCTTACGCAGGAATGGCTCAGTCGCAACCTATGCCAACTGACTTCTTTCCAACGTATATTCCAAGGCCTGATCCTATTTATGAAACAGTGCCACGGCCTGAGACTAATCAACCAGCGCCGCAGCCTAATGCACAGCCTGTAATGTCTTCTAACATCCCAGGCGCCATTCCGGGCAATACGCCTGGAGTTGATTTCAATGTTTTTGAAAACCCGATGGGGTCCTACGTTAGATAAATGGATTCACTATCTCTCGCGGCCTACATCTACAAAAAACTAGATCAATATGAGCAGTCTCATGTTGATTATATAACCTCTGGTAATATCAAGGATATGGAGGACTACAAATTTGCGATGGGTGAGTTATCAATGCTTCGCACCCTTCGTGATGAACTGAAAGAAGCGTTGCATATTGAAGGAGATCCCCTCGATGAGTGATCTATTATTAGATTCCATCGCATCAAAACCGTCCGTTACGGATGCATATGTGAATGAAGAAAATCGGGTCTTAGACCCGTCTGTGCTAGACAAGTCTTTGGTTGAAAGAATGCCAACTCCAACTGGCTATCGTTTGTTAGTGCTTCCTTACAAAGGGAAGGGCATGACAGAAGGCGGTATACAGTTAATCCAATCAACGCTCGACAAGGAAAACCTTGCCACTTCTGTTTGTTATGTCATGAAAATGGGCCCGCTTGCCTATCAGGACTACGAGAAGTTTGGTGATGACCCATGGTGTGAAGTCGGTGATTGGGTGCTTATTGGTCGTTATGCCGGTGCTAGGTTCTCCCTTGAGGATGACCATGAAGTGCGAATCATTAATGACGATGAAGTGATTGGAACCATTCTTAACCCAGACGATATTAAGTCTGCATAGGTGAAATGACATGTCGGAAGAAACATTGACTGAAGCTTTATCAAAGCTTGACGATGACAACATAAACAAGGCTGCGCTTCCCGAACACAAGCGTGTTGAAGAAGAGGTTCAGGAAGAACCTACTTACATTGAGTTCTCTGAAGAAGAAGCTGAATCCATTGCGCCGGTTACTGAAGACTCTGTTCGTGAAGAGTTTGAGTCGCCTGATACTGATGCAGAGCCAGAGCTTACGGAGGCCGAAAGGCGTGCTCGTTCTGCACAAGAGCGCATCAACAAGGCTGTTGGCCAAGCAAAAGACTTTCAGCGCAGAGAGTTGCAGGCGCTTCAGTACGCGAAAGAGTTGAAGCAACAGAATGAGGAACTAGCTTCTCAACTGCAAAGCACTCAAACGTCTACTGCTGAGCAAAACTTGAAGATGCAGGAAACGTATAGCAACGAGTTTGCTAATCGTGTGGAGACTCAAGCTGAAGCAGCTAAACGCAATCTTAAAACTGCGTATGAGTCTGGCGACCCTGACGCTATGGCCGAGGCTCAACAGCTTTTGGCTAGGGCAGAAGCGGATCGTAATGCGCTTTCTCAGTATCAAAGAGATCTTGAGAAATACAAAGTTGATTACGCAAACTGGCTTGAGCAGCAAGAAGCTAATATGCAGGCAGAGCAAGAGCTTGCTCAGCAACAGCCTGTTTACCAGGAAGAGCCTGCATATCAAGAGCCATCAGCTAAGGCCCAAGACTGGGCTTCTGCAAACGAATGGTTCGGCACGGACACTGTCATGACCAATGTGGCTTTCGCCATACACAACGACTTAATACAGAGCGGTGTTGACTTAGAATCTGATGAATACTACGCTCAAATTGATTCTCGTATGAGGCAAGAACTGCCGCATAAATTTAACGAGCAAACTAACGCGGGAGACAACCAACAACCCGTCCAAACTGTTGTCTCTGGATCGCGCACGACTGGAACTGGACGCAATCAAAACTCTCGTAGAGTTGAACTGACAACAAGTGAACAAGCATTAGCTAGGAAGCTTGGAGTACCGTTCAAAGAATACGCAAAACAGAAAATGAGGCTACAACGATCATGAGTGACGAAATAAAGGGTTCTAATAGAACGCCAAGAAGCAGTGGAAGCCGAGAGGCTAAAGCTGCCCGTAAACCATGGAAGCCGCCTCAAGCGTTGGAAACTCCTGAACCGCCTCCGGGGATGAAGTATCGATGGCTGCGAACCCATATTCGTGGGGAAGCAGACAAGACCAATGTTCACATGAGATTTCGTGAGGGGTACGAACCTGTACGTCCTGAAGAAATCGCAGGCTATGACTTGCCCGTCATTGACGAAGGCAACCATACCGGCACTGTGGGTGTTGGCGGATTGATGCTTGCAAAAATCCCAGAAGAAACGGTTGAAGAAAGAAATGCTTATTTTGCTAAGCAAACGGATCAACAGATGCATGCTGTTGATAACGATCTTATGAAAGATGAGCACCCTGCTATGCCAATCTCTAACGAGAGAAAGACGCAGGTATCATTTGGCCGAGGGAAGAAATGACCTCATTTTTGATTGTGTTTAACTAGGAGATCCCAAATGGCGAACCAAGATGCCGCTTTTGGAATGCGTCCAGTGCGTATGGTGGGCGGTGCCCCCTATACTGGTGGACAAAGCCGATATCGGATCGCTGCTAACTATGGAACTGCTATCTTCCAAGGAGATATGGTTGCCCAGGTTACTGGTGGTACGGTAGAGGTCCACGCTGACGGAGGCACTGTGCCTATCGTTGGTGTGTTCAACGGTTGTCAGTACACCGATCCTACTACTAAGGAACAGGTTTACAGCAACTTCTATCCTGCAAGTACTAATGCTTCAGACATCATTGCTTTTATCATTGATGATCCGAATGTTGTGTACGAAATCCAGGCTGATGACACGTTCCCGATTGCCGACTTGTTCGGTAACTTCGATATTGTGTACACCAGTTCTGGAAGCACTGTAACTGGCATTTCTGGCGCTGAGCTAGATGTGACCACGGGTGCAACCACGGCAGGCCTGCCAATTAAAGCAATTGATATTTCTGGCGACCCAGAAAACTCAGATGTTGCTACGGCGAATACCAACGTTCTTGTTGTTATTCAGAACTCAATTTACGGCCAAAAAGGCGCCGGTTTAGCATAGGAGGCTAACTAATGGCTATTTCAAGAGCACAATTAGCCAAAGAGCTAGAGCCTGGTCTCAACGCTTTATTTGGCATGGAATACGCTCGTTATGAAAACGAGCACGCCGAGATCTTTGAAACTGAATCTTCAGACCGAGCGTTTGAAGAAGAAGTGCTGATCGTAGGCTTTGGTAACGCTCGTGATAAGTCTGAAGGACAAAGTGTCGGTTACGATTCTGCGTCTGAAGGTTTCACTTCTCGTTACACTCACGAAACCGTTGCGCTTGCTTTCGCGTTGACCGAGGAAGCAGTGGAAGACAACTTGTATGACCGCCTCGGTGCGCGTTATACGAAGGCTCTTGCGCGCAGCATGGCACACTCAAAGCAAGTTAAAGCTGCTAACGTTTTGAACAATGCGTTCAACTCTAGCTTTGCTGGTGGCGACGGTGTCGAGTTGATTGACGATGCACACCCCCTTGCTGGCGGTGGTACGTTCTCAAACCGACCAAGTGCTTACTCAGATCTGAACGAAACCTCACTCGAAGATGCTTTAATCAGCATTTCTACGTTTGTAGATGATCGTAATATGATCTTGGCTCTGCAGGGCGTTAAGTTGATTGTTCCACCACAGCTTCAGTTTGTGGCGGATCGTCTTCTAGACACCCCCGGACGAGTAGGTACGGCTGACAACGACATCAATGCAATCAGGAATATGGGCATGCTGCCGCAAGGTTATGCAGTGAACCACTTCTTGACTGACACTGATGCTTGGTTTGTTAAGACCGACTGCCCAGATGGGTTCAAGCACTTCGAGCGAAGCCCGATTTCAACTTCTATGGAAGGTGATTTCGACACAGGCAACGTGCGTTACAAGGCCCGTGAGCGTTACAGCTTCGGCTTCAGTAACCCACGCGCCGTGTTTGGTTCTCAAGGCGCTTAATTGTTCCACATGGAACAATGAGATAAGGGGCACTTGTTGCCCCTTTTCTTTTTGTGCTGTATAAAACAACTATCCCTGACAGATGCATACCGCATCTGACACTAGCCACGACAGGAGATACTCATGGCGAATACGACTTTTTCGGGTGCGGTGCGATCTGAAAGCACCTTCAAAGCTATCAGCAAAAATGCCACTACTGGCGCAATTACTGAAATCACTACCTATGGCGGCGCTCCAGTTAGCCTAGCAGACGGCAACGTAACGCTTACCAACGCCACTCACAGTGGACGAGTTCTGCTTGTTCCAGATGGCGGACAAGACAACACTTACACTCTACCTGCACCAGTTGCTGGTTCTGTGTTTAAGTTTGTTTACGCGGGCGGCGCTGCTGATGCCACGGATGCAATTATTGTCACTCCCGGCAACACTAACTTTTACATTGGCGGTGTTACCTTCTTAGATACAGACGGCAACGAAGTTAGTTCAGTCTTCTCTGATGGCAATTCCAACAGCAGCATTCAGTTGAATGTTCCTGCTGGCTTTGAGGTAACCATTGTTGGCTTGAACACGACCAACTATCAGATCTTTGGAAATGTAACGAGTACTACTGCGCCCGCGTTTGCTGATCAGTAATATATTGATTAACTTCAATGAGAGGGCATAAGCCCTCTCTATTTAGGAGAAAAGCATGGCTGATACAGTAACATCTCAAACCATCCAGGATGGCGAGAGAAAGGCCGTACTGAAGTTTACAAACATAAGTGATGGAAGTGGCGAATCAGCAGTTACCAAGATTGACGTAAGTGCTCTTGCGGCTAACAGTGCTGGGGCAGCTTGCACTGAGGTTGCGATTGCAAAAATCTGGTGGCAGTGCGTCGGCATGGGGGTTGAGCTTTTGAACGATGCAACCACAGATACTCTGATCATCGGCTTGTCGCCTGATTCAAATGGATTCCATGATTATTCACCGTTTTCTGGGATACCAAATGATGCTGGATCTGGAAAGACGGGTGATGTGAAGTTCACCACAATCGGTGCAAGCAACACAGACACTTACACCGTAATCGTTGAAGTATTGAAGACGTACTAATGGCAACCTCAGGAAGCTCTGATTTCGAGCCAGATGTTGCGGAGTACGTTGAGGAAGCATTTGAACGATGCGGCCTTGAGTACCGTACTGGCTACGATGGGGTGACTGCAAGACGGTCACTCAATCTTTTGTTTGCTGATTGGGCAAACAGAGGGTTAAACCAGTGGACTGTTACCAATAGTACCACCACCCTATCTCAAGGCGATGAGTTTATTGATTTAACGGCTACTACCATCGATGTGCTTGATGTTGTTGTTAGGCGAACTGACGGCAGCAACACGACAGATATAGCTATGGAGCAGATCGGGCGGTCTGAGTACTGGAATCTTCCCGACAAATCCACTCAATCTAGGCCGACTCAATTCTTTCTAGACAAACAAATAACGCCAAGGCTGTATATTTGGCCTGCATCTGAAAACTCTACAGACCAGTTGATCATTAACCGCCTGGTTCGTATTGAAGACGCAGACGCTGGTGTCAACACAGTAGATGTCCCTTTTAGGTTTTACCCATGTCTGGCAGCAGGGCTGTCTTACTACATAGCCTTGAAGAAGGCGCCTGATCGGGTTCAGATGCTTAAAGCCTTGTACGATGAAGAGTTTGCTCGGGCTGCGGATCAAGATCAAAGCAGAGCGTCATTGATGGTAGCGCCTAGCATGAGGTCTAGGATAGCGTAATGGCCTTTGCTTCTGGCAAGTATGCGATTGCCATCTGCGACAGATGTGGCTTTCAGTATAAATACACAGAACTTAAAGAAGAGTGGACTGGGTTCCGCGTTTGTAATGAATGCTTTGAACCAAAACACCCTCAACTAGAGCCGCCTAGGCACGTTTCTGATCCAGAGGGCTTGAGGTTTGCTAGGCCGAATCGGGCGGCAAGCACTGTAGCTGGTGAAGGCGTTGTTAGGACCATTGATGCTAACCAGATGATGTCTATCACTGGCGACCCTATTGGCTCGGCCTTTAGCATTGATGGCGCAACCGGCTCCATTGGAACAGTAACGGTGGTAACAACATGAGTTTTACATTAGCGAGCTTAAAATCTACGGTTCAGGACTACTGTGAGACTGCAGAAACGACTTTTGTTGCCGAGCTAGATACGTTTATCCAAGAGGCAGAAGAGCGCATATTGAAGAATGTGGAGCTTCCTGTGTTCAGAAAGAACGTTACAGGCAACGGCACTTCAAGTTCTCCATACCTAGGCACGCCAACAGACTTCTTGGCCACATACAGTTTGGCGCTGATCATCGACAGTGTTTACACCTATCCATTGTTCAAACATGTATCGTTTATTAGAGACTACACGCCAAATCCATCAACGACTGGGGCAACAAAGTATTATGCTTTGTTTGATGACAGCACGTTCATTTTGGCGCCTACACCTGCAGCTAATTACGACTATGAACTGCACTACAAATATCGTCCTGCATCTCTGACAACAACGTCAGGATCAAGCACAACCTGGCTTTCAGATAATGCGCCAGATGCCATGTTGTATGGCACGCTAGTTGAAGCGGCTACTTTTTTGAAAATACCTGAAGAAGCTGCTCAGTATGAGCAACGTTTCTTGTCTGCTGTATCCGCGCTAAAGAAGCTTGGAGAAGGCTATGGAGCAAGAGATGAATTCAGATACGATATTGCTAGGGGGTAACATTGGCTTTGTTTGAAGCATCTACTCTTGAGGTTGGCAACGTTGTTGTGGCAACAACTCAGAACAAAGGGCATGACCCAGAGTTTTGGGCAAAGACGGCATCAGATAGAATTGTGAGTGTCGGTGGAAACTGTCATCCTTTGATTGCCCAGCAAGCTGAAGCTTTTAAGCAGTCTGTGGAAACAACGGTAAGTTTTTACATTAAAGAAGCGATCAAGAGCGATAGAACAACGTTGATTGCCGAACTAGAACGTCAAGGCCATGGCGACATGGCGAACATAATCAGGAGTCTGTAATGGCGATAACAACTGCAATGTGTACTAGCTTCAAGAAAGAGCTTATGGAGGCAGTGCATAACTTCAAAAACTCAGGTGGCAGCACGTTTAATCTTGCGTTGTACACAAGCTCCGCTTCTTTAGGCGCCGGAACTACAGCGTACACAACGTCAAACGAAACATCTGGCACGGGTTACACTGCTAAAGGCGCCGCGCTAACTCGCGTTGATCCTACTACTTCAGGCACTACAGCGTTCACAGACTTTGCTAATCTTACGTTTAGCTCAAGCAGTATTACTGCACGAGGCGCGTTGATTTTTAATGATTCTGCATCTGGCGACCCTGCTGTATGTGCGTTAGATTTTGGCGCTGATAAAACGTCAAATTCAGGGGATTTTACTATTCAATTTCCCGCAGCAGATGCCTCAAATGCGATTATTCGCATCGCATAGCGAGTAATATGTGGCAGATCTATTTGGATGGGGCAGAGGTACTTGGGGCGCAGGCCCATGGGGCGAAGTAAACCCTGTTGCAGTTACGGGTGTCGCAGGTACTGGCGCTGTTGGAACAGTTACTGTTGGGCTGGGACAAACCATTGTTGCAACAGGTGTTGCAGGAACTGGGGCAGTTGGAAGTGTAACAGTCGCAATACCAAAAGTGGTTGTCGTAGAAGGGGTTTCAGCTACAGGAGCAGTATCTGCTGTTAATGTTTGGAGCTTGGTAGACACAAGTCAAACACCTGGGTGGCAAGAGGTGCTCTGATGTTTCAGAGAGTAAAGAAAGTTATTAAGGGAATAGAGAAAGCCCAAGACTAAAAGTCGGAGAAAACAGATGGCAACTTACGTTAACGATTTACGGCTCAAAGAGATATCTACCGGCGATGAGGCAGGTACCTGGGGCACCAGTACGAATACCAACCTTGAGTTGATTGCAGAGGCATTTTCGTTTGGCACAGAAGCGATCACGACGAATGCAGACACCCACACCACGACGATAGCTGATGGTTCTACTGATCCGGGCCGGTCGCTGTTCCTCAAGTATACTGGCACCCTAGATAGCACTTGCACGATCACGATAGGGCCAAACACGGTCAGTAAGCTGTGGTTCATTGAGAATGCAACCAGCGGGTCACAGTCAATCATTATCAGCCAAGGCAGTGGTGCGAATGTCACAATCCCTACTGGTCAGACCAAAGCAGTCTATTCAGATGGCGCTGGATCAGGCGCTGCGATAGTTGATGCCTTGGTAGATCTTGATCTTACTGGCACAACAACTGTAGCGGCACTGACTGCCTCTGGCGTAATCACAGGGGCTACTGTCGAAGCGACTGGAGATACTTCGTCTGGCGACAATGCTGCAATGGGGTTTACTTCCGCAGAGGGACTCATCCTTACGGGGCAGGGATCTACTAACGATGTAACGATTAAGAATGACGCAGATGCCGCTGTCTTGCAGGTGCCAACTGGTACGACAAACGCAACGATTGCTGGAACCCTTGGTGTAGCTGGAGACGCAACCAACGGCGTTGTTATTAGTCAAGGCGACATTGCTATTAAGAATGGCGGTACGCAGTCCACGATCAAGTTTTACTGTGAAAGTTCTAATGCTCACTATGCCCAGATTCAAGCGCCTGCACACAGCGCGTTTAGCGGCAACGTAACCCTAACGCTACCTGCGTCTACTGACACTTTGGCAGGTATTGCAGCTACGCAGACGCTTACGAATAAGACTCTTGATACGCCAACCATAACAGGCGATACATCTGCTGGGGATACTGCTGCGCTTGGTTTTACAAGTGCGGAAGGGATCATTGTAACTGGGCAAGGCTCAACGTCAGATGTCACGTTAAAGAACGACGCCGACGGGACTGTGCTAACGATCCCTACAGGCACCACCAACGTAGATATTGTCGGAGATCTTACTGCGGGTACGTTAAACGCTGATGGCGATACAGCCGCTGGAGATAACGCTGCGATAGGCTATACAGCAGCAGAGGGCTTGATCCTCACGGGTCAAGGCAGCACAAACGATGTCACGATCAAAAACGATGCTGACGCTGACGTAATCGAAATCCCAACGGGGACAACAAACGTAGCGATAGCGGGTGCCCTTGATGTCGGCGGAGCAAAAGCGAAAGTCGCAGGAACTGAAACAATCTACGTACCTGCCGCTGCGATGTACCCCAACAGTACAAACGGTTGTGCGGACTTGGAGCAGGTGGAACTATCCAACGGGCCAGAACTCAAGTGCTTGGACTTTGACGCAAGCTCTGATGAGAACGCTCAGTTTACCGTGTGTTTTCCTAAGTCTTGGAACGAAGGCACAGTGACATTTCAGGCGTTCTGGACGGTTACAGGCACCAATACAGGTACAGTTGCTTGGGGCTTATCGGGCGTTTGTATCGCAGATGACGCAAGCATCAATACCGCTTTTGGTACAAACGTGGTTGCCACGGCAAAAGCCTTTAGCGGAACGTCGAATGACATGACTGTATCGGCAACGTCTGGCGCAGTAACGATTGCCAACGCTGCCGTTGATACACAAACTTACTTTCAGATCATGCGTGATGTATCGGCAGACACCCAATCAGGTGATGCTCGACTGCTCGGCATCAAGCTGTTCTTTACCACTGACGCAGCTAATGACGCATAAGGAGTAACTGATGTCGGGTTTTGGTTACAACGTAAACGGGTTTGGCTCTTTTCCTAGCCGCACACCGCCTTATCTCATAGACATTCTAGTAGTGGGTGGTGGTGGCGGTGGTGCAAGCTATTATTACGCTGGAGGCGGCGGTGGTGCTGGTGGTTTTCAAACGCTTTCCCAAATTACTCCCAACCTTAGCACCAATTATAGCGTCACTGTTGGCGCGGGTGGCGCACAAGCCTTTAATTTTTACGGCGGAAATAAAGGTGCCAACTCCGTAATATCTGGTACTGGCATAACGACAACCACTGGGAATGGCGGTGGTGCTGGTCAAGCACAAGCGGAAGCCTATAGTGGCGCAGATGGCGCTTGCGGTGGTGGTGCTGGTGCCAACGTTCAAGGATACGCTGGAGGAACTGGATCTCAAGGCGGCGATGGCGGTACTTCCTATAAAAGCGGTGACGTTCGCGCTGGCGGTGGCGGTGGTGGTGATGGCGGAAGCCCAGAAGATGGAGGCGATGGAGCAAACTATGCTGGCGGTGGCGGTGGTAATGGCGGTAACGGTCAAACATGGCTAGACGGAACTGCCTACGCTGGCGGCGGTGGTGGCGGCTTCGGAACCGTTGATTACGGCAACATGGAAGCAAGCGACGGTGGTACTGGCGGTGGCGGAGATGGCGGCGCGGCATCTAATGGCGGTGTTCAAGCTAATGGGCAAAATGCTACTGCAAACAGAGGCGCTGGCGGCGGTGGTGGCGCACGAATGGTTGTTGGTTCGTATCATGCAACCGCCGGTAATGGTTCATCCGGTGTAGTCATTCTTAGATACAAAGGTTCACAGCGAGGCACTGGTGGAACGGTAACATCAGTAGGCGGGTTTACTTATCATACCTTTACAAGCTCCGGCACATTTAACACAGGGTCGGGATAAGACATGGCACATTTTGCAAAAGTTGTTGATGGTGTTGTTGAGAACGTAATTGTTGCTGAACAAGACTTCATTGATACGCAAGAAGGTACTTGGGTTCAAACCTCTTATAACACGCGAGGTGGGGTGCATTTAGGGCAAGACCTAGAGCCTGATGGTGGTGTGGCGTTACGCAAAAACTACGCTGGGATTGGGTTCACATACGACTCTGTGCGCGATGCTTTTATTCCTCCCCAGCCGTTTGCCAGTTGGTTGCTGAACGAAGATACCTGCTTGTGGAACCCGCCTACAACGCATCCAACAGATGGAAAGGACTATATCTGGGACGAAGACACCACCTCTTGGGTGGAGGTGGGTGATTAAGTCTTTTGACCAATTAGTGTGCTTGAGTGGACTGCCTAGAACAGGTTCTAGTTTACTTTCTGCACTGCTGTCGCAGAACCCTGCAATACACGCAGAAGGTAATTCGACGCTTTGTCAGATTATGTGGGACACTCAAAACTCATGCAGAGATGCCTCCAAAGAGGCTATAGCGGCAAACAACAGGTTCTATTGTGTCCACGACATAGTGTCTCAGTTGCCTCACTCTTACTACAAAAGGAACGAAAAACAGGAACGGATTGTCGTAGATAAGTGTCGAACATGGACGCTGAAAGCTAACATGCAGATGGTCGATGAGTTTATTGGCAAGGATACAAAGGTAGTCGTTTTGGTTCGTCCTGTTGTAGAAATCGTTAAATCGTTTGTGAAGCTGTACAAAGAAAACGGTATTTACACAGAACAGTTAGAAAGGGATTTATTTAATCCAGGCAGTGACCCTTTGACGAGGCCGCTCGCGGGTGTTTATGCAGCACAACAAGACACAAGTGGTCGGTTTCTGTTTGTGTCTTACAGGGATCTAGTGGAAGACACAGCGCAAACATTGAAAGGCATATATGATTTCTGTGGATGGGATCGATTCATTCACAACACAAATAACATCAAGCAAAAGTACACTGAAAACGATGACATTTATGGCTTGAAGGGAATGCACAGCGTAAGAAAGAAAGTAGGGTATCGAAAGAACCATACGCAGTTGATGGATGAAACTGTGCAAAAGTGTATGGAGCTAGACAAAGCTCTCAATCTGATCGATACAACGGTCAACACGGAGGCTAATTATGGGATTCTTAATTGACGTATTTCATGGCGTGACCTTTGCCATAGCACTGTCAGCAGTGCTCTGCGCCACGACCACGCCGCCGAACAACGAATGGGCGAAGAAAGCATATCGGATCATGAATATCATCGCTTTCAACGTCTGGAAGTCTGAAGACAAGTAGCACCCTGTGGACATAGGGTCAGTCAGCGACACTGCTCAGGTAAGCTGGAAGCAGATAGCGGTTCAGAAGCAAGAGCGCCTGCGGACGGGTGCCGAGGGTGAGACTGTGCGCGAAGCTGTGGAAACAATAATCCCGACTGTCTACACCAAAGAAGGCAACAAGGTAGAGGCGCAGCCACTTGCGCCAACCCAAAGAGTGAATATATCGGTATGAGCGACAAAGGCGAACAAGCATTAAACGAAGTCAACGCGCATGAGCGTGAGTGTGCCTTGCGCTACCAACGTATCGAAGAGCGCCTTGCAGAAGGCTCTGCCAAGTTTAAGCACCTAGAAAACCTGATATACGGACTGTATGCGCTGATTGCAGCGGCGGCGCTGCCGCAGTTCTTCCTTGGCGGCTGACCATGATTGGTGAAATCGCTGCTATCGTGGCTGGCGTAAACGCGGCTACAAGTGCGATTAAGCAGATCGCTGAGACTACCAACGACATTCAATCCATCTCGGGATTTCTATCTGCTCTAGGCGGCGCTGAGGTAGAGCTTCAACGCGCCCAAAACGAGGGAAAGCTGTCAGAGGCGGACGCTGTAAAGGCGGCACTAGCCAAGAAGCAGATCCAAGAAACCATGCGTGAAATTAAGGATCTGTTTACCGTATCCGGGAACGGGCAGCTATACCAAGAGGCTATGCAGGCAATGGCGGAAGCCCGTAAGCAAAAGCAGCTTGAGTTGGCTAGAGCAGCGGCAGCTAAAAAGAAGTTTTGGAAAGAGGTTAGGGAAATCTCTTTCGTCATTGGAATACTGGTAATTCTTTTGCCCATGACGCTGGCGTTATTGCTTGGTTGGTTAACACGATGATGGCTTTTTTGCTTGTCGTGGTCGTGAACGGAGAGCCGATAGAAGATCAGTTCTACTTCCGCGATATCACACGGTGTAACACGTTTGCTTACTACGTCAGCACAGGTAAAACTAAGATAAACAACCGTTACCAGATGCAAGAAAACATAACGGCTTATTGCATACCTAAACGGGTTGCGGCGAACACGAGGATGTGGGATTAGATCATGAGCAGAGAAATTTCATCAATCAGTCGCGTAGGTACTACAGAGCCTTTTGAGCTACAGGTCAAGCGCGGTCAAGTCGGGTGGCATTACGCTATTTTCAAGTTTGGCTTCAACCCAGATGTTGATGACAGCTTAGAAACCATATGGGCTGAAGGCGGACTATATAGCTACATTGAAACCGCTACGGTGCTTAAAGTATCTAGCTCTTCTGCAAACGATACGTCCGCAGGGACTGGTGCGCGCACTGTCACTTTATCCGGGTTAGATGCGAATTACGCAGAAATCACCGAAACAGTAACGCTTAACGGGCAGACCCCGGTCAACACGACCAAAACGTATATCCGAATCAACCGCATGGTGGTAAATACTGCTGGGTCTGGCGGTCAAAATGCAGGCGTAATCTACGCAGGCGATGGCACCGTTACATCAGGTGTCCCTGCTGAGAAGTATGCAACGATTGCAGCGGGGGACAATCAGTCACTTATGGCACTGTGGACGGTTCCAGCAGACCATACAGCGTATTTACTTCAAAAAGACATTACTGCTGCTACGGCGCAAAACAACAAATACGCAAACATTCATTTGGTTGCGCGGCCTTTTGGTGAGGTGTTTCAGACAAAAGATAAGCACGTTATTGACAATGGTGTGCTGCATCAGGCTTACAGTATTCCGCTCAAGTTTGAGGAAAAAACAGACTTGGAGGTTCGCTGTATAGGGGATTCTGCTGGTGCAAACATAGCAGTATCAGCAGGTCTGGACATCATATACATACGAAACGGTGATTCTCTGTGAACGCAAAACGGCTAGAAGAAGGTAGTGAATACGCCGAATACGATGCCGATGGCGACGGCGTGGTTTCTGATGAAGAAATAGAAACTAGCAAAGAGTTGTTAGAGCTAAAGCTTCACCATGAACGTGCGGATGCACAACGCGCCATGAGTTGGTTTGCCTTGTGGGGAATGCTTTTGTACCCGTCACTTGTGGTCGCATCGGAGTTTTTCGGCCTGTCTCAAGCGGCAAAGATCTTGGGCGATATGGCAGCAGTCTATTTCGTCTCTGTTGCAGGTATACTGGCGGCATTCTTCGGTGCTCAAGCGTGGTCAAGCAGGAGATAAAATGTATCACTACAAGGCTAAACTTGTTCGGGTCATTGATGGAGACACCATAGATGTGGACATTGATTTGGGCTTCGACGTTTGGCTGAAAAAACAGCGTATCAGGCTCGCAGGCATTGACGCACCGGAGTCCCGCACTAGGAACAAGGCTGAGAAGGTCTTGGGGCTGGCAGCTAAAGCCCGACTTGTGGAGCTTTGTTCTGACGAGATGCAGCTAGAATCCCTCGGCAAAGGCAAGTATGGCCGCATCCTAGGCATTCCAAAGACCTCCGAAGGTGCCAGCATGTGCCAGATTCTCATCGACGAAGGCCATGCCGTGGAGTATTGGGGCGGTAAAAAAGTTAAGGTTTGGGCGTAACTACGCAGACTAATAGCAAATAAGGGACAGATTATGAGCATTGTTGCATCACTGGTCGGACCTGTAACGGGCTTACTGGATAAATTCATTGAGGACAAGGATCAGAAGAATGCCTTGGCTCACGAAATCTCCACCATGTCGGAGCGTCACGCTCAGCAAATTGCTCTTGAGCAGATAGAAGTTTTGAAGCTCGACGCAAAGGGCAATTGGTTCCAATCGTCGTGGCGACCCTTAGCGGGCTATACATGCGTGCTGGGGTTAATGGTGAACTTCCTAATTTCGCCTATCGCAGCGGGGTTTGGCTTAATCATTCCTCAAGCCGATGCTGGCGTGATGATGCCGCTTCTTCTTGGTATGTTGGGGTTGGGCGGCGCTAGATCATTTGAGCGCGTTAAAGGTGTTGGTAAGTAATGAGCAAGCTTGTTGAAATGATAAAACGCCATGAAGGCGTCAAATCTAAGGTTTATTTGTGCTCCGCTGGCTACGAAACCATAGGCGTCGGGCGAAATATCAGCGAGTCTGGCCTTGGGCTGTCTGATGATGAGATCGAATACCTGCTGGCGAATGACATAGCGCGAGTGAAAGACGAGCTATCGGATGCTTACTTTTGGTTCAACGGCATCAACGAAGCGCGGCAAGATGCAATGATCGACATCTGTTTCAACCTTGGTTTGACTAGGTTGCGCGGTTTTGTAAATGCTCTTGAGGCAATGTCGCGTGAGCAGTTTGATATTGCCGCAGATGAGTTTATGGATAGCCGTTGGGCTTCCCAAGTAGGTAACCGTGCGGTTAGAGTAACGGAGATGATCCGCACAGGTGAGTATCGTTAATGCCTTTACAAAAATACATATTTAACCCTGGCATCAATAAAGAGGGCACCGATTATACGGCGGAAGGCGGCTGGTTCGACGGGAACCTAGTTCGCTTTCGCAAGGGCTTGCCAGAAAAAATTGGTGGGTGGGTTAAATACATTACCGCTTCCTTTAACGGAACAGGCAGAAAGCTTTTTGGTTGGACCGCCCTTGATGGCACAAACCTTTTAGGTCTTGGAACAAGAACAAAGCTGTACATTCAGTCAGACAGCAGCTACAGCGACATAACGCCTATACGAGCAACTACCTCTGCTGGCGATGTAACTTTTGGCGCAACTGACGGCTCAAGTTCAATCAATGTAACTGACAGCAACCACGGCGCCGCTAAAGGTGACTTCGTAACTTTCTCAGGTGCAGCGTCACTTGGCGGCAACATCATCGCTGCTGTGTTGAATCAAGAGTACGAGATTGATTCGATTACGAGCACCAACGTGTATGTGATCACCGCCAAAGACACTTCTGGCGCCACGGTAACAGCCAACAGCAGCGACAGTGGCAATGGCGGAAGCTCAGTGGTGGGCGCGTATCAGATCAATGTCGGCCTTGATGTGTTTGTGAGCGGCACCGGCTGGGGCGCGAGCACTTGGGGAAGTGGCGGATGGGGTTCTACCAGTCCTCTTAGCTCCCTTAACCAGCTTCGCTTGTGGTCCATGGACAGTTTTGGCGAAGACTTAATAGCAAATGTGCGTTCAGGTGGCATTTACTACTGGGATACCAGCGCAAAAACGCTAGGTACAGACAGGGCGGTAAACATATCCGCTTTGACAGGGGCTAACTTTACGCCGACAGCCGCCCTTCAAGTTTTGGTATCCGACGTGGATAGACACGTCATTGCACTAGGCGCAGACCCAATAAACGACGCAGCAACTGCCAGAACAGGGACTATTGACCCTTTGCTTGTTGCCTTCTCTGACCAAGAGAACCCCGCAGAATGGTTCCCCACGGCAACCAACACCGCCGGTTCACTGCGCTGTTCTGCGGGATCACAAATCATCGGTGGCCTTAGAGCGAGGCAAGAGACTTTAATCTGGACCGACGTGGCGCTGTACAGCTTACAGTTTATTGGCGCACCACTGACTTTTGGGTTAAATCTGATTAACGAGGGCGTGAGCTTGGTTGGGCCCAACGCAGCTATAAATACGCCATCAGGCGTGTTTTGGATGGACAAGAAAGGATTCTATTCTTACCAGGGCGCGGTTCAACCTGTTCCCTGTAGCGTCAGGTCTTATGTGCTGGATGACTTTAACGAAGCGCAGGCTTTTCAGGTCTTTGGTTTTGTGAACAAGCAGTTTGATGAAGTAGGTTGGTTTTACTGCTCCTCTGACTCAACTGTGATTGATCGATATGTAACGTACAACTATGTCGAGCAGACGTGGGCCATAGGCAATCTATCGCGTACTGCTTGGCTAGATGAAGGCATAGAGAGCTTTCCTCGTGCAACGGGCACTTCCAGTAGCAGCAACTATGTCTTTAGCCATGAAACAGGGTTTGATGATGAAGACTCGCCAATGGACAACGTGTTTATTGAAAGTGCCGACTTTGACCTAGGTGATGGCGAAGAGTTTCAGTTTATCCGCAGGTGCATACCTGACGTTAAGTTTACGGGTAATTCCGGCTCTACACAGACCATGAACTTTGTTTTAAAAGCGCGCAACTTCCCAGGCGAATCACTTACTACGGACCAAACGACAGCGTTTACGGGAAACACTACTAAGATTGATACTCGTGCTAGAGGCCGACAAGCTGCTGTTCGCTTTGAATCAGATGACGATGGGGCTACTGGTGATCGTTTAGGGGTTGGCTTTAGGATTGGTGGTACAAGGCTTGATCTACAGCCTAATGGTCGAAGATGAGCAAGATTTTACAAGGACGTTTGCCTTTTGCTCAGAACGGCGTCTCTGTAGACAGCGGCACGTTTAACAGAACAATACGGCTTCTGGAAATCAGCCTAGACTCGTTTAATCCAGATTCCACGCCGCAGTTCTCAAGGAAAGATAGAGACACGTTTAAGTTTAACGCTGGCGATGTGATTTGGAATACATCGATTAATACGTTACAAGTATACGACGGTGACGCTTGGATAAGTTTGTCCCAAGAGTTGCCATATGCGACTGACCCGCTTGAGGCGACAGGCCAAGTGGGCGCGGTCCAGGTAATAACCAACGGCAATATAGTAGTGAGTGTAGGTTCATGACAAAACTATGCCCTAGAGGTAAGGCTGCAGCTAAACGCAAGTTCGATGTTTACCCTTCAGCTTACGCAAATGCGTATGCCAGCAAGATATGTGCAGGCAAGATCAAAGACCCTTCTGGAGTGAAGCGTAAAGACTTCAAAGGACCAAAGCCTAAAAACATGAATGGTGGTGGGTTTGCTGCTAAGCGGGCCAGAGTTATTGATCCGAGAGGATTTAATGGCATGTTGTCCGGCAAGCGGCCAAGGACGAAGCTTACATGAGCTTGAAAGAATGGTTCGGCAAGGGCGAAAAAGGTGATTGGGTTGATATCGGGGCGCCAAAGGTAGACGGTAAGTTCCAAGCCTGCGGACGTGCTAAGGTGAAAGGCTCAAAGCGCAAGTATCCCAAGTGTGTGCCTAGGTCAAAGGCAAAAGCCATGAGCGAGTCTGAACGATCTAGCGCGGTCAAGCGTAAGAGATCCAAGAAGCAGGGGGTTGGTGGCAAACCGACTATGGTGAAAACTTTCGCGAAAGATGGCGGGCTTATCACAAAAAGAAACCACAGAGGATGTGGCGCTGTGATGCCTGATCGAAGAAAGAAAACAAGGTACTCCTGATGTTCAAACGTTATGCTCAAGAGTTTAGCGGCGGCGGTGAGGTCAAAGGCGGCAGGTCTAGGGCCGCTAAGCGTAAGCGCGAAAACCCAATACCGAAGACAACCAAGGGTAAATCTGCTAATTATCTGCCTACAAAAGAAGGCGCGGGGATGACAGAAGCAGGTGTAAAGGCCTATCGTAAAGCAAATCCTGGTAGTAAACTGCAGACGGCTGTAACAGAAGATAAGCCTACGGGCAAGAGGGCAAAGCGCAGGAAGTCTTTTTGTGCTCGATCTGCTGGACAGATGAAGAAGTTTCCGAAAGCGGCAAAAGATCCTAACTCAAGATTGCGTCAGGCGAGACGCAGGTGGAAGTGTTAAATGTCTAATCAGTACAGAAACTTAGATGTCGGTCAGCGACAAGCTCTTGTTGGTCAAGGTGTAGAACAGGCTTACAGACAAGCAGACTTTAGTCGGTTTCCTGCTAGTAAATTAGAGTCTATGAACCCTGGGCTAAGGGTCAATCCGGCCACAGCGCAATCTGCTTTTCTTGGCAATATGGCCAACCCATTTGCTGCAGGCTTTCAACAACAACGCATGCCTGGCGCCCAATACGCAAACTACGAAAGAATGGCGCCAAATGTTGGCGGTCCCCTTACAGCACCGCAAGTGCCAGCAGGCTACGTTCCACCTGGAACTCAGCCAGAAACCATCAAGGTTTACCCAGACGGCACACCTGTTCCAGAAGAAACAGATACAGATGTCTTTGACCCGTCAGATATTGAAAGCAACAAAGATCAGTTTTTAATTGACATAAACCAGACGAGAGCGGAGCAAGGCTTGCCGCTTTTTAGGACGTTTGAAGAATACATTGCTAATGCCATAGGTGATGTAGGGACTGGTTATATAGGCATGGCTGAAGGCGGTATTGCTTCACTTGATCCTATGTACATGGCTGAAGGCGGAATCATGAGCACTATTGGTGGCGCTCTTCGCGGCATCGGTAGCGGTATTGGTAGAGGCATTGAGGCGCTAGGTGGTTTGGCTCAGCAAGGTCTTAAAAACTACGAAGCAAATCAAAAAAAATTCGGTATTCAACAAAAGCGACTTGAAGACATGACTCGTGAAGAGCTTCTTGAATACATCAAGAGCGGCGGCAAGTCTCCGGCTGGCGGTAACAACCTAGGCGGATTAAAAAATCTAGCTAACATGTTTACGGACAGCGTAATGAATAGGCCTACTGGCGGCACAGCCGCGTTAGGAGAGATGGGCGACTTATCCATGCTTGGTTATGCGGACGGTGGCGACGTTGAATACCCCCGCATGAACGGCCCTATCTCTGGTCCAGGGACTGAAACATCTGACGATATCCCTGCCATGCTTAGCGATGGCGAGTTTGTTGTAAACGCCAAGGCTGTTAGAGGTATTGGAAGATTGGAAGGCGCTGGCAAGTCCAAGGAAGAGCAGCGCAGGGAAGGTGCTCGCATGATGTATGCGTTACAACGCGCTGGTGAAAAGGCAATGAGGAAAGCGTAATGGCTAAGAAAAAATACCCAATGAAGGGTCAGGCTGAGAAGTTAGCCAAGCAAGGCCGCTACGGAGACTCAATGCTGGTTCACATGAATCCAGCAGAAGTTGATATTTTAAGAAAGACTTCACCAATCGGGGGCTTGACTACCAACCCTAAGACAGGTCAGCCAGAAGCTTTTGCTCAATTTATCCCCGCGATTGTAGGTACTGCAGGCGCTCTTTTGGGCGGAAAGAGCAAACAAAAGCAAGTTGATGAGGCAACGCCAACAGTCCAGCCTCAGGCAAGTCAACAGTACGCCGCCCCTGGAATGGAGCTAACCTCCCGTCAGTTGATGGATCTGTATTTCAACCCCGAATACGGGATGATAAACCAGCAGATTCCAATCCCTGTACAGCAAGTAGCCGGTCTTTCGCCATTAGAAGTACAAGCACGCAACCTAGCCGGTGGGCTTGGCGGATTTGGCCAGCAGCTTTCTGAGTCGCAAGACATGTTCCGTAGG
>Ga0208162_1000473_pt1 | contig 23450 bp, 25 predicted proteins | sample CB_VirMetaG_4_FD_184539 | JGI IMG/M metagenome (GOLD analysis project Ga0208162, IMG submission 184539) | Freshwater to marine saline gradient viral communities from Chesapeake Bay - CB_1508_1M Viral MetaG (SPAdes) (version 4) | ecosystem: Environmental > Aquatic > Marine > Coastal | place: USA... | reverse complement strand
TTCTTCAATATTACTAACTTTCGGAATAAAATCCATTTTTAATTTATACAAATATTAAAAAATATTTCTAAAAATAATAAAAAAATATTAAAAAAAATCTAAAAAAATATTAATCTAATTATGAAAGTTTTGTTCCATTTTATTCATTTCTAAAAATATGTGGATTTATCCATTTAATAAAAAAGAATTCTCCTCTTGTATATTTTCTCCGATTTAACATGTTAATTGAGCGATCTGCCCATCTTAAATTCTCTGATCTGTTATCAGCCTTATTTCTATTGATATGATCTACTTCTTTATAATCATTTGGGTTCTCTAAATAATGCATAGCAACTAATCTATGAATCCCAAAGTTTTTTGCTTTTCCATCTTGACTTAATTTAATTCTTTCATAACCATCTCTATCATAATGAGTTTTTAATTGTTTATTTGTTTTCTTGTTGTACACAGCCCCATTTTCATGAATCACATAGTTCTCAAATCCAATCACTTCCATTTATTATACTTTATATTTTATTTTTTTTTGTTTAATTTTTCCGCACTTTTTAATTTTACTTTATGCTCATTCTTTTAAATATATTTTCTTTATGATGTTGGAAAAAGTGGGTCAAGGTTAAACTCTTAAAAAAATTCAAGAATGAAAGTGTTCTCAAAATGAAATATTTTCGCACATCTACCCTTGACCCAAAAATCTTGAAAATATAAATATTAAAAATTTTGAATTTATCGAGTTGGGCTAAATTTTTATTTTCTCTTTCTAACATGTAGAACCACAATTGATTTGCCTGACAAACAATCTGCATAAGTTTCATTATCATAAACTAAATCAATATCAATTGAATTAAGATATAAATCTTGAACATTATTAAGAGAAACATAAACAAGTTCATTTGGTTCAAAATGTAAAGCACCAATCTCATTCCCAGCACTATCAAACCTCGGAAGGTGAGCAATTATTTTTGAATATGAATTTCCTAATTGAGCATTGATAGATTGTTGAGTTAAATTGTTAACTCTTACAAATAAAGATTTCGGACTTGATAAAAGGGGAACAGAAATGCTTTCAAGATCAGTTGAGCCATCACCCGCATTTAAAGTTCCGATTGCAAGAGATCTTGATTTAAAACCCAATAAGAATTGAGTGTTTGCGGATGCTGTGTATTCTTCACCATATAAACTATTTGGAGCAAGAATTAAATTCATTTGAGTTTCTTCTAAATGTCCTCCACTTGTACCTCCTGCGGAATATGGATAAATTCCAACAAAAGTGTATTTAGTATTTCCAAGAGTAGGATTCAAATCATTCCATTCACGATTTTCAACAGGCTTTCCCCATTTAGCATATTTTCCAGTATCAGTCAAACGATTAACCCAATCAACATCAGGAGACGTGGGATCAAAGCCCGTATATTGAGCAATATTTTGATAAGTGTGTCTTTCCTCAAAAGTTATTGAAGTTCCAATCTGTTGAATGAAAATTTGTGGATAAAGGAAGTTTTGAAGACATGAACGTGGAGTGAATTGATGTCTTTTATCTCCGAGAGTTGTATCAACCAAAACATCATAAGAACCTCCTGCATGTTTTCCTATTTCACAAATAACACCTTGATTTTCAATTCTAAATCTGATATGTGTGTAATTGCTCCCGTTTGTTCCTAAATCATAAATCCCCGCTTTGAAAACAGGATTTCCTGTGTGATAATAAACAACCTCTTTCATGGTCAATTGATCTCCTGAAACTCTGTTTGATTGAACACATGATTGATAAATTCTTAAATTTCCATCAGCACTTCTAACAGCAACAAAATCAAAAAAGGCTTTTCCCAATGCTCCAAAACCTCCATCAAAATTCGGATTGAAGTAAGGTGGAGCGAAGCAAGAAATTTCACCTGAAACAGGATCAACCAAAGGATTCTCAATATTATATCTAGTTAAGCCAATCGCCCAAGTTCCTTTTCCTGCTCCTGTTCCATTTGTTATATCATAATTAACTGATGGATAATCATCTGTACCTGATAGCAAACATGGATAATCGGGGAAAACAGCACAGCAACCTCTCGGAGCAGAACCATCCGTTTCAGGTGGAGTTGCGTTAACTCTCGTCATCACACCGCTCTGATAAGTGAAACGAGAAGTTGGGAAAACTGATTGAGCAACATCATCAGCAGGAATTTCATCATAAGGAGTCGCATCCTGTTGAAGATCCCATGTTAAACCTTCATAAGCACCAGTCGTGGAGTTTTCTTTTGCTGTAATTGATAAATTAACACTTCCTTGATCATAGAAATGGGGATTCATTACATTTCTTCGCATGGATGTTTGAACCTGACGAGCCAATTCATCTGTGGTGAATTCACGTATTCCTTCATTAGGTCTAACAATGGAATCTGCAACGGGATGATAAACGCTGTCTTCTAGTTCCAAAGCATCATCAATATCTTCGCCAAGATAAAAAGAATAATTAGAATTAGCAGAAGAAATTGATAATTGTCCATCCTTATTGATCTTAACTGATTGAACAGCAATTTCACTATCTTTTTCAATTTTGAATGTGTTTGATGTACGATTACTCCAAGAATAAGGTTTGTGAATATTACTTGTTGACGGAGCATCTTTCAAATTAACGTTTGACGCAATTATTAAACTCATTTTATAATTTAAACAGATAAAAAAATATTTTAAAAATTATAAAAAAAAAATATTATAATAAATATATAATATGCCCCGACATTACCGAAAACCATCTGATAAAGTTAACAGAGTCAAAACTTATGATGAAGAAATGAAAAAGGCTGAACAACCTAAAAAGACTCCTGAAAGTAAAATTTTTGAGAATTATTCTAATTCTAAAAATGATAAAGAAAAGAAAAAAAAGAAGATTAATAAAAATTAAAATTTAGTCATACTCGATAAATTCAAAATTTTTTTTTTAAAGTTAACATGTTTAACATTCCCACTCATCATCATCATCCGCCCATTCATAATCATATTCTTGAAGTTGATTCCATTTCGCACGTGCTTCTTCTAGTGATGGAAGAACTAAAAATGAAGGACGTTCTGTTTTATATTCTTTGTTTTTGTTCTTCGGTCTGATTTCTTTGTATAAGTCGCCAAGACAATTTTGTTTGAGTTCCCTATAAAAAGCAGAAACAGAATTGAAGCCTCTCTTTTCTGTTTCAGTCATCTTATATCTTTCATAAATATAATCTTTGAAATATCCAACAATTTCTTCACCTGTTTTCTTATTTTTGATTTTATCTCCTGAATTATATTCATCTAATTCATTCCAATAATTAAAAGTTTTATCAGCACCATCCCAGCCACCATCTTGCAAGACTTTGTACCACCAAACCTTAACAGGATTATGATTCCTTTCAACTTGTTCTTGAAGAAGTGCAGTCTTCTTGAAAATTCTAGGATTGAAATGTGTTAAATCTCTTCCATAAAGAATTTTAGCAAAAGCACCAGCAGGAGCGTTGACAATTGGACTGAAATATTCCTCCTTTTCTTTTGTCATGCGTCCAGCATATTTATTGTTTAATTCAAGACAATAATATCTGCGATCGTCTTCTGTTGTTCCAGCAAACCAATCATTATTGGTTGAAATGATATAATTAGCATAATCGGAAACCATGTATGCTTCTTTATTTTTCTTATTGATTGTTTGATTACGTTCTGTGATTTTATTCTTCATTTGACCTTCCATTTTCTTATCGCCACCCCAAAAGGCTTCATCTAGATTCACAAGAATTTTTCCTTCTAATTGTCCATTGAAATCTCCAAATAAATAATTAGCATTTGAATTTTGACAGAAATGATTGTCTCCAATGATTTCACCTAACTTGGAAATAATCACACCTTTTCCTCCACCTTGTTTGGATCTCAATGCTAAAACAACACCCGATTTCTTCCATGGTTTCTGAATGATATGTGCGAAATAATCCATAACATATTCAAAAGATTCTTCATCTCCATTACACCAACAATCCCGAATATGATCCAAGATTGGTTGTGCTTCATCTTCATCAAACTTATCAGCAATTTCTTCTGTGATATCATAGCCTTTCCAAACATTAAAAATATCTTTATTTTCTTTGTCAGTTGGGTCAAAGCCAATTGCACGGACTTCACGGCGACCCATCCAACTCATCCAAAATTTAAATGGAATTACATCAATCTTGATTGTTTTAGTTTCTCCCTCTTTTCCCGAAGGAACTTCATATTGATAAACAAAATTTTCCTTGATAAAATCATCGGAAGTTGTCATTTTTTTCTTCAAGTACCAACAAGGAGTTTCAACCTTTTGTCCATCATCCTTAATGGTTAGTTTAGTTCCTAGATGAATAAATTCACCTGTTTCTCTTACATAAATTAAACGTTCATTCATCTTTTCAAGCATTTTTAATTTTGCTGAATTATAATCTCCATCTTTTAATTCATCATAAAAAACCTGTGCAAGAGATTGATTCTTATTTTTCTTTTCAATTTTATTGTATAGACTGCGAAGATAAGTCATTCCCAATTTATTCTCATGATGTTCAGAAGTGTCTTTGCTATCTTTCCACATTTTATCAACCGCCTTTGGATCATATTTAGAAGAAGAAGATTTTGAAAAATCATGATAATAAGTTAGTCCAATAGAAGAATAATCCGTGATATGTGAAAGAGCCATTCCAACTCTCATCCATGTGTCATAATCATTTGAAAATTTTTCAATTGAAATTGCTTCCATAATCTTTTGAAGTTCATTTAAGTCAACACTCTTCTTTTGAATTGTTTTTGGTTTATATTCAGGCATGTCATCATCAGAATTTTCATCCAACTCGATATTGACTGGATTTTCCTCCTTAACTTCTTCTTCAACTGCTTCTTCATTATCAGAAGATATTGGAGAAACTGGTGGAGATGCTTTTGCAGGAATAGATTTAAAATCTGAATTACTCCATTCACATGATTGAATTAAATGTTTGAATGGTTCGTCCTTAAAATTATCTGGAACAAATGTGCGATTATCATTTGGTTTGTTTGAATATAGACATCTCATATTTCCTCCATTACGATAAACACCTTTATCAATATTAGGGTCTTGATCATAAATTTTAATCATTTCATTGAATTTCTTTAATTGTGGAATTGTTGTTTCATATCCATTAATAATAAAATGAAAAGAAATTGCGTTTCCTTTCTTTTCTTTCTTAATACCTTTTTCAGTTTCTACTTTAATTTTTTCACCATGGGAAGAAGCAATTGCAATTTCACCATCGGGAAAGTACTTTTCAAATAACTTAATATATCTATTGCGGAAACCTTCAATATGTCTTTCCCATTCTTCACCTTCATTGAAGAAGATATCAATATCATAATAAGGCTTAACTTTTGATTGATAGTCAGTCCATTCAAAATAATATTTTTTAGCACCTGTTATTTCAGTTCCCATAAGAATGAGTTCAACTTGTTCTTTATTAGAGCAGAATTCTTGAACTTTACAATTGAAATTGGATTTACCTTGAAAATCTTTAAAAGTTAACATTATATCTTTATTGAGGATTTTATTTTCAGAGTTCATATTATATTTAATTTTACTTATCGTTTCTTTTTTAAATACTTTTACTTTATCCATTTATAATATAATAAATATAATATTTTTATTGGTTTAATTTTTCCGCAAAATTAAAAATTTTATTGTACTCGATATTTTAAAAATTTTTCATATTTAATTAAAATCTTAATATTCAATATAAATGCCGTTAGATAAAAATGGGAAGCCAATTCTTTATAAACCATGGGTCAACAAAACTAAATCCAAATTTAAATATTGGGTTTATGTCAAGAAGGATGGGAAAGTCAAAAAGATAGGATTCGGAAACAAGGATTATCAACATTTCAAAGATAAAATTGGATATTATAAATATAAAGATCATAATGATCCAGTTAGAAGAAAAAGATATTTAGCAAGAGCAAAAGGAATCAAAGACAAAGAAGGAAACTTAACATGGAAAGACAAGAACACTGCTAATTGGTGGGCTGTGCATAAACTATGGTGAAACAATAGTGATTTCAGGTTCTTTTTCTGGTTCTGGTTCGGGTTCGGGTTCTTTTTCAATAGGAATTGAAGTGTGATCTTTATATGGAGTTATTGCTTTCAAACCATTACAAATGATTGGCTTTCTAACGTTTGGATATTTATCTTTGAATTTATTATTGAACATGTTAATGATATCTAAATCTATATTTGGAGAACTTTCTAATAAATTATCATATTCAGCCCGACATACTTTCAAGAAATCTCTGCAAGGTTTTCTCTTTTTATCATGTAAAGACAACTCAATTTCAATTGCTCTTCCTAATTTAGACCAAGCCAAAGCACTTATGCGATGTCCTTCAAATGTTTCTGCGTACTTTAAAAATGATCCAAGTGTTCCAAGTATTCCGCAGAATATATTGAAACCACCAATCACAGCAGTGAACCCATGTTGATAATCTTTGGGAACATAACTATCAACAGCAAAATTGCCGACACCAGTTAACGTTGATAAAACAATAATCGGGATTTGAAGATGTTGATATTTCTTTTTATATTTTCTAGTTGAATAATTATGAAGATAAGCATAACACATGGAGATTTCTCCCCATTCACTCAATAACTCTTCTATTTCATCAGACCAATCATCTATATTTTCGGGAAGTGGTCTCGGAGTTTGTATTTTATCCATTTATTATTATTTTTATTTTATTTTGATTCCAAAAATAATATTAATTTTAAATATATGAGCGATAATCCATTCAAAAACAAACCTCCCATTCAACTTGCAATTTCTCAATTGAAAACAATAGATCGGGACTTAAAAGAACTAACAAAGGAAATGAAATCTGTTAAATCAGATATCTCATATATCAAAAGAAATTTGGATAAATGGTTGAAAGCAAAAGAAGAGAAAGAGATTGGAGAACTTCAAGCACAACAGGAAGGCTGGTTTCTTTGGAGATCTTAATTTGGGTCAAAGATAGATTGTTAAAAATATTCAAGTCAGGAAAGTATCCGAAAACGAAAAATATTTTGAAGATTACCCTTGACCCAAAATTATTCTCTATGATTTTTATTTTTTTTTATTATATTTTTATTTTATTTGAATATTTATAAAATGTCGTATAAGTATTTGGAAATTCGCCCGAACAACGTTCCCGCTGATAACAAGATTGAATTTCAAGGAATTCCCGTACTTTCATTCTCAATTGGTTCTCAAAATGCTCTCCTTAAATTAGATAGTGTTAAGGTTTGCGGAAAACTTAATGTATGGGCTAATCGTGGAACAACTCCACTTGAACATCCCACCGATGCCCAAGTCCCCGAATGCATGGCTTCGGAGAAACTGGGTGTTTATGGTTTATTTTCGCAGTTAGTTTGGAGAAATTCCAAGTCAAAGCAAGTATGTGAACATATCCGCCATTATTCACGTTTCATGGCTTCTTATCTTCCAGTTCTATCTTCTTCGCAGGATGCTCTAACTCATTTATCTGAAACTGCTTTAATCATGCCTTCCGCACAAGCCTTTCAAAATTCTGTAATTAGAAACACTGGTTATTCAAGTTTCGCTGTTCCAATTCCTAGTGGGATGACTATGGGTTCAGGAGTAGAAGGAGTCCCAGAGGGTCATCTGCCCTTATTTGAATCGGGTTTTGGGGGGCTGGATTGTGAACTACACCTCGCACCTGATCAGCAGTTTTTCTTTGCTACTGATGGAAACGCAGGTTCAATCTCGGATTGCTTTTATCAACTAGAAGATGTAAAGATTGTTTGCGAAGTCTATGTTCCCGCTCCTGATGAATTATCTCGCCTCATGTCTCGTACATCTGACATATTCTCATTCAATTCTATTTCTTCTTACACCACAACACTTCAAAGCACAAATTCAATTGTAAATTTTCAACTTGGTCTCTCTCGGGTTCTCTCTGCTTTTGTTAACTTTGTTCCTTCATCGTTTATCAATAACTATGCCCAAGATGGATATATCACATCGGGTCTTGGAAAAGAAAATGGAGATCTTGTAAAAATTGAAGATATAGCCTTCCTCAAAAATGGTGAACGCTTTCCCCAAGAATTTACCACGGACGCAAATGTGAAACTAGACGCAAAGGCGAATAATGTTGATCCTCAAATAATCAAGGAATTTGCTTCTGCAATCATTCCTGAAACCAATCATCTCCGAACTCAAATGTCTCCTGTTAACACGAGCAGATATTTCAGAATGGGAAATGGAGCAAGTGCCGATGATTATGATAAAACTCCCGAAGGTGGTGCTGTTTATGGTGTTGGTGTTCTTTATGACATGTTGGATTCGGATGGTGTCAATTTCAAGAATGATGCTTTCACTATTCAGATGAACACCACTCTTGATGATGCTAATCCCAACACTGCTTTCCTATTTGTAAAAGCAAAGAATTCTCTCGCATATTCTCCAAGTGGAATTGAAGTTGTATCTTAAAAATTTTGAATTTATCGAGTTGAACTAAATTTTTTCTATTACTTAAATTTATTTTTTTTTATTTTTTAATTATTTTATTATATTTCAATAATTATAAAAAATGGCTACAACTGAACAGATATCCGCTGGAAGTTTAGATGATGTTGATGGAGATAACGTTGCTGATCTCACCCGCCCAAGCACTTTTGATTTTTCCTATGCACAGAAAATTTCGTCAGAAATAAGGGAAGCCGTGGTGATAAGCAATGAATTCGCTAGATTTCAGATAGATAGGAAGGGATTCCTGTCGCATAATTCAAAGATAACTTTTTCCCTTGTACCTGTTGCGGGGAATACGTGTGCTTACTATCCAATCGGCGTGGGCGTAAATTCTATCATTGATCGGGTGGTTCTAAAATGTGGAAATCGTGTAATATCGGAAACCCAATCATTTGGACAACTTAAAGCATATGACAGCCTGTTCATGACTGGTGAAGCAAATAAGGAAAGAGAAATGTATTTAACACAGCGTCTTCTTAATTTCGCTCCTCAATATACACTTGATCCTAACACAACCAACACCAGTTCTGATGCTCCCACTTATGGTTTGGATATTGGTCGCAGTTATACAGGAACAAATCTCCGAATGCTTCCATGTAATAGAATGGACGGAACTAACGCAACAACTATATCTCAATCGCCTGTTTATTCAGTATATATTGGAGAACTTGTTGATTTATTCGCAAATCAGGATTTCCCTGTTTATCTCTGCGATGAAGAACTTTTTATTGAAATTCACTTTCAGCCAAATTCCAAAAAACGTGTTTCGGTTATTTCAACCCAAGGAGCGTTCACCGATCAATATGTTATTGACACCACTGAAACTCGTATGATGTACGATACCATTTATTATGATGGAGATCAGATGGAAGCATTTAGGAACAAGGCTAATAAAACAGGACTAACTTATCAATATCATGATTATCGTTTAACCAAGAGAACTTCAAATGCTCCTGCAACGTGGACAAACCTTATTCAAAATGTTGGTGGTGCTGGTCGCTTTGTTGATAAGGTTGTTGTAAGAATTGGACGTGATGATGACAACAAGGAAAAAACACTTCTAAATCATTTCTACTCACAGCATCCAACCACGGGAACAAGTACATTTAACATCCGTTATAATGATAGATATGAATTCCCAATTGACCGTGATAACACAGCCCTTTTATTCCAAACTCTAAAAACCGCAGAGGGACAAGTTCCATTTGTTCCACGCCAAGCATATTCAAGAGAAATGCCCACTACTATCACAGATAGAACATGGGAAGGAAATCAGCAGAGAGCGTCTCTCGGTGGAAACCTTCATTATCTAGCAGTCAAGCCTGAACGTGAAGAACGTATTAACAATCAAGGAATTGATTTAATTTTCAAGGGAACTTTCCCTGCTGAAAGCCTGACTCTTATGTGCTGGATTGCTCTTCGCAAGGTTGCAAGAATTAAGGATGGTCGCCTAGATTGTTATTTCGCTTAAAAATCGCAAAAATTAAATAGATAAAATTATTTTATAAAGATTCAATATAATGGAAGTTATGAAATGTGTGTGTTGTTGGTTCTTTGGAGGATGTGTGAGAAAATATCAAGATAAATAATCTTTTTTTTATTTTTTTTTTATTTAAAATATTAATCTCAATTATTATATAAAATATGAAGATTAATGTTGAAAATGTAAATGAACAAATTCATGAGGCTCGTCCAACTTTAAAAACAAATACAATCAAACAGTATGAAAGCAATTTAAATAAATTGAAAAAAATGTTTGAAACTGATAATTGGGACTTCCTTCAAAATCCTGAAAAGGTGGAAGAAAAGATTTCTCATCTTCATTTCACTAGTCGTCGCAATCATTATAATGCGATTATAGTATTATTGATGGCGTTGAACCATGATAAGAAATATGATAAAATTTTAGAGAAATATGATGAAATGAGAAATGAATTAAATGATGAGTACAACAAACAATCATCAAAAATATCTGATAAACAATCCAAGAATTTTGCATCATTAGAAGAAATAAATGAAATGATTGATAAGATTGCGGAAGAATTAAAGAAGATGAAATTAAAACAAAAAGAAACGTTAACTAAAAAAGAAATGGCTTTGCTTCAATTTTTTGTTTTAGTCAATTTATATAAAAATATTCCTTTGAGAAATGATGTGTCTTACATGGAAGCCATAAGACCTTCTGACTTAAAGAAACTAACAAAAGAAGAACAAAAAGAAAAGAATTGGCTATTAATGGAAAAGAATAAATTAACAATTATTTTGAATAATTATAAATCAGATAAAACTTATGGACAAAAAAGAATTCCAATTGAAGATAAAGATCTCAAACGGTTATTAAATTATTATATTAAAGTTATTGGAGGAAAAGGTGTTTTATTTAAATCGTCCACAGGAACTCCATTGAGTCCTAATGCTCTCACTCAATTCTTCTTGAAGAATACAAAGAAATGGCTTGGAAAAAGTGTTTCCACAACATTAATGAGAAAAGCAGTTGCTTCTCATCACTTTGGTGAAGGAAGTGAATTTGCTAAATTAAAAAAACAGCAAGAAGATCTTGCATTTAAGATGGGTCATTCAACAGCGACCATGGACAAAGTTTATATTAAGGAAAAACAAGAAGAATAAAAATTTAACTCAACTCGATAATTTTAAAATTTTTTAATCAAGTTTTTTAAGTGCGAATCTTATTTTTTTCTCTCTTTTTGGTAATGAATCATCAACAGGAGGGCGTGAAAATTCAATGAATAATTGAGGTTTATTGGGATCTCCTGCTCGTGCGATTGCTACTGTTGAACCCGCATTTTTTAAGGCTGTTTTCCCTTTTGTGAGCATTATAAATGGAGCGTATTGCTCAATTGTCATTCTAGATAATGAACCATCTTCATTCATTAAACCTTCATCAATGAATTTTTGTCTTGATTTTTTATCTTTAAAATCATGATTGCTCATGATTTTATCATATACAGTTTTAAATTCTTTAAAATTACGTTCTTTAATTTGTTCAGGAGTTTCCTTTTGAACTTTCTTTTGTACTTTCTTTTGAACTTTAATAACTTTTTTTTCTTTCTTTGGTTGTTCTTTTTTTTCAACAATAGTTATATTTTCTGTTTGTGTTGAAGCGTCAGGCATGTTCTTTTTAATATTACTTATATTTTTATCTTTAATATCTTTTTCTTTATCCTTTTTTTTAGAAATAGTTTTTTCTTGTTGTTTCAAAGCCTTTTGAACAATTGCTTTTCTTTCTGCTCTTTCTTGTTTCTTCTTTTCCATTTGTTTCTCTTCTTTCTCTTCTTTTGCTTTTTGTTTTTCAAGTTTGGTTTTAGGTTTAGGAAGTTCTTTCTCAATTGTCTTTTGTGAAACAACTTTAAGTTTTTGTACTTTCCCTTTTGATACTGGTCTTAATTCTGCTTTTTCATGGTTAACTGAATAACCTGCTTTTTTCAATATTCCAATAATATCTTCTCTTGTTGATTTAGGAGGAATTTTAATTGAAGACGCTTTGTTGTGAGCCCGAATAAGTTTCCTTATTTCTGCGGTTGTTATTTCTCCTTTAAGTTTTCCTGCTTTATATCTTTTCACTTCCATGATATTTATATTAATATTAAGATTAAAATATTCGGTTAATTAATTTAAAAAAAAATGTTTGTTAATAATATAAATGAAAATTCACAAAACTCATTCAAAGTCCGATCTGATTTATTTATTCAAACAATTAGGAATTGATTTAGATAAAAAGAAAAATAAAAATGATATCATTCAAGATATAATGAAAAATTTTGATAATATCGAGTATAATGAAAAAAATGATTTTGAAATAAAAAATAATGGAGATTTAATTCATCATCTAGAAAATGAAAATAAAGAAGGAAAGATTGACACAATTGAAAAAGATATTGTTATGAATAAAGCAAAAAAAATAATACATTTCGGAAAATGCAAATATAATATTCAAGCCACTGAATATAATAATATTGAAGAAATATTTGCTGATTGTCTTTATATTCATAAATACGGTTTTATTCCTTCTGTTAGAAGAGCATTGAAAATTCATAATGAATGTTTATTTAAGGTTGGACATGTGAATCCTGTTCTTCCAAAAAGAGTACAAAGAGAAATGAGTGAAAAGAGAAACTTGAAGAGAGTTCAACATTATAATTGTAAAATAACACATGGAAATTTCTTGATAACGTTTGATTAAATTTGGGTCAAAGATAGAATGCTCAAAAAATTCAAGAATGAGAAGTTGTTCAAATATAAATTTTTTTTAATATTTACCCTTGACCCAAAAATTTCTCAATATAGAATATAATGGATCAAGTTTGTTTTGAAGAGATTTTAAGTTGTCTTGCAAAATGCGGGAGACCTGATTTAATATTAGAATTAAAAGAACTTGAAAAAAAGATCGTGGATGAAGACTATGATCCAAGCAAAGAAAGATATGTAAGAAAAGAAAAGTATTCAGAAGACGAAGGTTCAGCCGAAGAAGAAGATCTTCAATTTAGTGTTGACGATGAAGGCTTCTATTCATTAAGTTGATAATAATTATCAATCATCTCATCCATTTGATCATCAAATAAATTTTCCATTTGATCTTCTCTTATAAATTCCAATACAGCATGAGAGAATCCCCACTCATGGTCAATAATATTTTCTTCCTCCTCTCCATTATAAAAATAATGAAGAGTATCATCTGCAATTCCTAATAATTCATCAAGTACTAAATTGAATTTATCTTTATTCCTTTCTATTTGTCTAGATGTCCAAGGTCTATTCTTTTGAAATATAATTTCTTTGATTTCATTTGGAAGTTCATTAAAGTTTATCATTTTCTTAATACTCATTTATATAATTAATAAATATTTTATTTTTTAAATTAATTAAACTTAAATAATGACACTTTTATCAATAAATAACGGAGTTAATCTGTTATTATTATAGTTATTTTTAGATTAAATGGTCTTTTTTATACTTAAAGTATCAATAATTTTAAAATTAAACATAGTTTTAAGTGCTAAATAGTCATTAATCTACTATTTAAAGGCGTAAAATATAAGATTAACGCCATATTATTAATAAAAAACTATAATTTTATAAGATTAATATATTTAAAAGATATTCTATATATAAGAATAAAGAAAATGATAATTGAAGGAAAGAGAGGTTCTCTAAATTTATTTTACAAAGATCTTTTGATTGGCTCATATCCATTATCGGACAAGAAAACTTATGAAAGATATAAATATCAAGGAGAGTACTTAATATTAAAATCCATGAGAGAAAATATTAAAATCCCTTTTCAAATAAAAACATATCTTATGTTTTGCAATAATATTTTGAGAAGGAAGAAAGATAAACTTAATATTTGGCGAAGTGATTATGAAATGTTTCTTTCATGTATATTCGCTTTAATGAAATTAAAAATACTTGATGAAGATGATTGTGTTTTTATTGCTCCTAAAAAGAAAAAGAAAACTTATGCTTCGGGTTCAGGCTCACTTGCAACCCAATCATAATATTTTCCAACAACTCCACTTTTAAATTTTGTTTCTTTAACGACAACTGGTTTTCCAAATGTCTCATTCTGTTTTGCTAAAAGGTTTTTTGCGTTTTCCCATGTTGAACCATTTTCAAGAAGGTCTAACATAAAATCCTTTTCACATGTTAACAAACTCTCAACAAATTCTCTATCAGTTTCATAATGTTCTTCCATTTTATATTTATTAAAAATATAATATTTCTAAAATTTAAATAATAAAAATTTTAAAATTATCGAGTTGGATAAAATTTTAAGTTTTGATTATTTCATTGATATCAACTCCAATATAATTTCTTTTTAATGTTTCACATCTTTTTGAAACACAATCAGAATGAGCCGTCATGTCTAGAATAACATCATCTTCATTTGAATAGGTTTTTATAAAATAATCAATCATCTCATCTGTTCTTGTTGTTCCTTTTCCAAATCCTTTTCTGATTGGATATTCAAGAAGAGTTGTTGGATATTTTCCTGAATGTCCTTCATCTTTAATATATTCATTTTGTTTATTAATTCCTTCTTCTCCCCAATAGCCTTCTTGTCCACCGTATTTAACATTTCTTTTTCCTATATATTTATCACCAATCATTTGTGGATTGTACGTTCCATTTTTTTTATAATAAATAAATATCTCTTCCATGATTCTTAAAGGTTGATGCTTCGCATTTAAGAATCCTGTTGAATTACTTTTTTTCCAATTATAATTGTATTTTGGCTTTTGATATTTTAAAAGTTCATAAGTGAAAGGAATTGATGAATGGATTGCAATTATTCCATTTGGTTTCAATACTCTCCACATTTCTTTGAATAATTCATCCCATCTTAAAGGTTGATCCCATTCTGCTCTTGTTGTTGAAAATGGTGGATCTGTATAAATGAAATCAATTGAATTCTTATCTAATGTTTTAATAACATCATGAATATCTCCTTTTATAAATTTTATCATATATTTAATATTGAGATTATTTTGGGTCAAGGGTAAATATCAAAAATAATTCCATTTTGAGAACACTTTCATTCTTGAATATTTTTCGGATTCTATCTTTGACCCAAATTTATTTCTTTTGAGTTTGTTCAAGAATTTGTTCAATAATATTTTGAGGAGGAGGCATGGTTCTTTGTACTTTATAAATAACACCACAATCAGCATTCACATCAGCAAGAGAGCCATCAGGATTGCATATCTCCGTCTCTATATCAGAAATGATTGTTTGTTTAGTGATTGTGAAAGTAATATCAGAAGGAGAACCATAAAAGAAATCGCCTTGTGCTCCATAGCGATCCACTATTCCGACGACATTTAATCTCATTCCTCCTTCACCTGAACCCAAATAATCTGTATAACCAATGATATTGCTTCTTATTGTGTAAAAAGGATTTAATTGAACTTTTGGAAGATTTCTTGCTGGAATACTTATAGATGAAGTCTTTTGAGTTAACGCTGGATAATATTGAAGAAAGCCATTTGGAGTAAATGAACAATTTGGATAAACTGGCCCATTTGCAGGAACAATCCATCTTTGCTTTTGAATTATTTTTGCTGTTCCGATTGCTGTGCTGTATAGTGGAGCACCATAAAGATTAACATAAAACGCTTTTGTGTCTGTTGTGTCAACAATAGAATTTGTTGTTGGACGATATAAATGATATCTATTTCTTTCACTAACTCTAACATCTAAAAGGTTATCTGTACTAGGTTGAGAATTAAATTGTTCCCATGAAAAACCCAATCGTCCCCACAAAGAATTTTGTTCCCACTCTTCTTCATTATAGCCCATATCATCAAAATAAATTCCACCCCAAGCATCAAAGATTTTATAAGCCTCAATATTTTCATTTGATAAAGAAATATCTCTTTGATTAAGTTCACGACCAAGTTTCAATTGATCTTGGGTTGGGTGTGTTGCGTCATTTTCCCAATCAATCATATCGGGAAGAGTATTTGCTCCATCAGGATCAGCAAATTGAATTCTAGCATCAACACTATAAGGCTTAAATGTTGGAGAATATCCATCATAACCAATTCTCGGATTAATTTTATAAACAATGTCCCCCGCACTGGGATTGATTGGAGGAGCAACAAGATCACCTGAATTCATATCTCCCGCATCCCAACTATTTCCCAAATTTTCTGCTGTGTGCAATTGTGAAAATTCAAACCTATTTGTTTCAGTATTATAATTTAAAAGAGGATTATTTGCTCCCAAATAACTTTGAGTTGAATATATGATAGTTGGAATAATTCCTTGTTTTGTTGAATTTTGAACGGCTTCAACCCAATGCGATTGTCCATGTGTTATTCCTTGACCTTCATAAGATTTTTCATGTTGAGGAGAATAAGGAAGAATACATGCTGTCCCGTATGCTGTCCAACTCCAATCATAACCTATTTCTCTTCCACTATTAGGAAGATATAAATCTTCTGAACCCCAAATTTTAGATTGTGGAATTTCAGGATTCCCACCCTCGGCGGGTGTTGATCCCGTGAAATAATATGCGGGAATTTTAGCAACTCCTTTGAGAGTGAATCTAATATAATATCTCCCGTTTCTGTACCATGGCTTTGCGAAACCATAAACCAATTTATTATCATCCCACAATTCTTCAATGTCAGGAGTGAATAAATCTTTGTCAACATAATAATCTTTTTGAGAACCATCATATCTAACGAATAAAGGTGCTGTTGCTGTGATTCCAGTTGTCGTCCGAGATGAAGCAGTTCTTCTTAAACCATCTTCACCCCATTGATTAATTGGATGAGGAACTTTTGGTTGGTCTTGAATGCTGTCTGCTTGTCCGAACGTCGCCATATGAAGAATAGCACTCCTTTCAGGAGTTAAAACTGAAATTTCGTGTGCTGAAAATTCATAAAAGGCTGGAAGTTTATCTAAATCATCCCATAATTCGGGATAAAGTTTTTGTGCTTCAAATAAATTTTTCCAATAAATTAAAAAAGCATCATTCCATTCATGCTCAAAATAAATATCAATATTGACTCTATTATTTATATCAATTGTTTTATAAATTGAATTGAAAGAATTTGTGAAATTATCTTTTCCACCTGCAAAATCTCTTCCAGCATCCCAAATTTCAGGTCTTTTAACTCCAACAGCATAAAAAGAAGCATCATATTGAAGAATTCTATTTGACATAGGAACATTTGGATCAAGAAATCTTGAATAATCATCCCAACCATTTTCAGAAAATTCTGAAACATTAGCAACATTAAAAGGCTTATATGTTTCAGCCTTCATGGTTGTTGTTAACGTATGTTTGATTTTGTTATCAATATTATCTCCAATTTCAAATGTCTCTGCTTCTTCCGATTGATTTAATTGTTCTTTAATTTGTTCCGCAACATTTTGAGGAGTACTGAAACCAGTATCAACATTTATAATTTTTCTTTCTCTATATCTTAAATATTGAGCATAAGAACTATATTCAGGAATAAGAGATTGGGGTCTTGCTCCAATTAGAGGAATGGGTGGAGGTGGATTAGAAAGGTTGTTTGTCATTTCTTTTGCATAGTAAACTTGCTTTCTCAAATATAATGTAAATCTTGAATTATCAACTCTTTGTTTGATATATGTATGATCTCCCACTTGATAAAGTCTCCAATCAGCGTAGCAATAAGCAGACATTTCAACTGAATTTCCTATGAGTGGAAGCCCACTTTCTTCTGTGTCGCTTTCTGTCCAATCGCCCCTTGATGTTGATTGATTATAATATCTAGAAGCAAATCTTCTTGGAAGTTGTAAATAAGATGGATGATTACTAGAATTGATATAATAACCAACAATCACAGATGCTTCATTATCTTTGATTTCAAGAGGTTCAGTTTCTTCTTCTTCAACATCATATTTCAAATAATAACCCATGCGATAAGGAGAAACAAAAGTTTTATTTTGATAATAACTTCCAGTGATTTTTGTATATTTTTGAGTTTTTGCTTTGTGAGGTTTTATCTTTTTTCCTGAAAATTGAATTGTGTCTTGATTCCCAGCCCCCAAACCATTTATAAAAGAACGTTCAATTGACACTTGATCTCCAACATTCAGAACAAGTGCTTGATTTAATTTATTCGTGAATTTTGCAACGTTGCTATTATTTAAACTAGTTTTTTCAGTTGACGTGGCTCTCATACATTCAATCAATTGATTATTAACGTAAGACATTTTATATAAATATAATAATATAAAAATCTTTAAAATAAAAGAATAAAAAAAAGAGATTAAAAAATTTCACCCATATCGAGTACATTAAAATTTAAAATTATTTTGATTTAAGATTTCAACCTTTTCAGGGAATTTCTCCATGAAGATATCTTTCTTGTCATTTCTTTTGTAATAATAAAAAAGCGATTTACATTTATAAAAATCTTTTTTGTTATCATATTCTTCCTTTTTCTTTTCTTTATTTTCTTGATAATGATTTCGGGCTCGTTCCCGATTCTTATTCACAAAATCTTCATTATTCTTTTTAACTTCATGATAATATTTCCTCTCTCGTTCTCTTGTCTTTTTGTACTGATTCAGGATCTTATTGATTTGATCGTCGTCAAAAGTCATTCTCTATTTACTATTAATAAACATTTTTTTTTTAAATAACTTAATATAAAAAAAAAGTCTTCTTTAATTTTTTCGCAAACTGGAACTTGAATATTTTCTTTTATTTGTTCTAATTCTTCAATTTCATATTTGAGATATTCAATTATTTCTGCAATCGCTTCTTTTTCTTTTCCCATTTATGATATTGATAATAAAAAAGTTTTAATATTAAAATAAAAATTTATTAAACTTATAATTTCCAAAAACATGATATCATATCTTAAATCTATTTCCATTTATATTTAAACAACATTTTTTTTTAAAGTTGAACCTGAATTGAATTTTGAGAAACAACTATCTTTCTCATGTGGAATACTAGACACATTAGCAACTTATTGACCGAAGGAACTGCTGTTTCATTGTAAGACATTTGAATCTGATTAGTTCTATTGCGGAGATCTGCTACTCCGTTTCCGCTTGAATAAGCACGTCCGAAACAAAAGTTCCTATTGTATTCAGAGAAGGAGCGGGGAACAATTCCACCTTGATTGAGTGCCTTATCTAGTTCAGATAAATGCTGGGCTGAAATAGATAATCCCTTATTTGCTTTTGCTACTGACACGGGTCTTGAAGGAGTCAACTCATCGTCTATGTTCATGATATAGTCGGTTTGGGCATCTATACAGCCCACCATCCCGCTTCTATTACTGCGGAGGATTACATCAAAAACATCTTCGGCGGTTTTCTCTTCTTCAATATAAGTACCTATCGCACCAATCAACTGGGCTGAATTGTAAACATTAGCATCCGTGGGAACAACAACAACAGATTTCGCACGTGTATTGGATAGAGGAAGATTGATTGTTGCTTGACGATTTTCCTTCAATAGTGAATGTTTGTAATTTGTGCAAGACATAATATCAAGTTCCATTGAGCCATTATTTTTAAGACCATCCATCATTTTCTTCTCTTCATCAGGAGTTAATTCTAAACTCTGAACAACTAGTTCAACATTGGAAAGAGCCATTCCAACCGAATAACTTGAAAGAGCAGTTAACGTGTTGGCTGTTGTTGGACGAGCATTATCAACAGAGGCGGAATAAAGACACCAAGCATCATCAATTCCAATTGTTTCACTATCAGTCGCAGAATTACGGGCTGAATCATAAGAAACTTTGATGTAATTAGAATGAGTGGTGTCTCTTTCAATTCTCGTAATAGTTAAATGACTTTCAACATCAGAATCATCTGTGAGATTAGCAATTGCGGAAATTGTGTCTTTCTTACAGATACCAATCTTTTCACCAACTACAAATGGGAAATTTTCAACTTTAACATTATTATTGTCAAACTTACACCAAAGTGCTTCATTCTCATCAGTCGCACCATTGTCTCTCCATGCTACTAAACCAGCACCAAGATCAATACCAGCAAAAACAGGATTGAGACGTGTGCGTCTGTTCTTGGATGCGGTGTCTAACTGCTTAACGCAACGTTCAGGTTGTTCAATATCTATTTCAACGAGAATTCCCCCAACTATTTCATTCGGGAAAGCCTTCATGGAATCCGCAAATATTCCTGTATGTAATGGAATGGAAACCTTCTGATTGATAAATTTAGTATCTGCGAAAGGGGTTGTCGCAGGTGAGAGACCTTCGCCTTGGAAATAAGGATTTGTTCTTGTATCAACTGCATAAGAAGTTGAAGTTCCAGCAGTTCCACGATTAGCAGGAACATCAATCATCGCACCTTCCTTTAATGCTCTCATCTTTCTCATGTTGTCATCCGCATCATAATCATATTGAAGAGCAACTTTAACATTATAGTCTACTATCTCTTCAAGCAAAGTGCGTCCACCACCAACAGCCCCATTTGAAAAAATGCGAATATTTTTGATTAAACTCTGCCCACCAAGAACAGGATCAAGAGTTAAACGGGTTGGAGTACCACCTGTGGGAAGTGATAGTTTCACATCAAAATTTAAATAACTCTTCCTTCCATCAAATAGTTTAATATTTGGTGGAACTACTAGTTCAATCCGCTGTCCGCCCTGATAGGACAAACCATTTCGGGAAGTGATAGCACGTTGAGTTTGTTTGACAGGCTTCAATTCTTCGTTCTTCCAATAAGACATATTTTATAATAATAAAAATATAAAAAATATCTTTAATAAAAAATAAAAAAAATTTTAAAATTATCGAGTTGAATAAATTTTTTATTGAGTTCTTCCAGTTTCTAATTGTCCCGATTGAGCCAATGAAACTCCCGCACTTTCAGTTTGGATTTCAGAACTTTCTTCGCCTTGTTCTTTCACTTTTTCTGCTGATGCGTCTTCAACATCTCCGATTCCACCAGCAAAAGCAGAAACAATTCCAGCACCAGCAGAAGCCAATTCAAGAGGAAGACCAATTTCAGGAGCAACCATGGAAAGCACATCTAATCCTCCGCCAACTATATTTGAAATATTTTCTGTTTTCTTTGCAAAATTATCTCCTTCAATATCATTATTTTTAATATCTTCATATAAATCTAAACCACCCGAAGCAACTGCTCCGACCTTTCCTGCTGTCTTTGTTAACTTTGTCGCAGTTTCTTCACCAAGAATTCCTGATGCTACTTTCTTTCCTAATTCAGCGGGTTTCTTATATTTATCCATGTTATCAGCAACCGCCGATTTAAAATCTGATACAGATTTCAGATCCTTGAATGTGTCTTGTGCTCCTTTGATGTAATTGGCTTCCTTTGTTTCTTGGACTTGCTGATGATAAGCATCCATGACAGCATTATTTTGAGCACGTTGATTTGCTTTGGCTTGTTGTACTGCGGATGAAAAAGAATTTGCTTGTTCAACTGATAGAGACATATTTTATAATAATTATAATATATTATTTTTTTAATAAAAAAAATATTTTATTTTTTATAATAAATGACATATAAACAAGATTTCAATCGGAAATATGGTTTCAAACCATTATCAACGTCTCACACTTTAAAAGAAATTTCTGATCTTACAGGCTATCAATTGAAAGGTTTGAAAACTATTTTTGAGAAAGGTCAAGGAGCATTTTTTTCCAATCCGAGTTCAGTAAGACCACATATAAAAGCACTTGGAAAAGGAGGTGCGGATGCTTGGGGTTATTCAAGAGTTTATGCTTCAATAAATCCAAATTCTAAATCATATAAAGTGGACAAAGTTCATTTAAAAAAAAAGAAAAGTAAGAAATAAATTATTCTTCATTTTTTATCATTAGTTCTTCTTCAAAATTCTTGAAAAATCTTGGAGGATTTGTCAATTTCATGTAAGCGAAATCATATTTTTTTGGAGTTGCTTTTTTGTAAAGTTTCATCCAATTTTCAGGTGAATTGAACTGGTCTCCAAACTCTTCCGCCACGGCGGACAGGTCTCGCATATTAGGGAAAGGACTTCCAACAATGAGGTCAGTAATATTGGCTCTCACAACGGGCGAAAGTGCGGATCTGAATTTTTGCGATGCGATCGCCAGAAGTTTTATGTTGTAGTGTCTACTTTTTACGACAAGTCGGTCTATCTCTTTATCCATGAGACCAGCACAATCATCCAGAAAAATTGCAATCTCGGGAGCATCATCTCCAAGGTCTTCTTGTGTTTTCATTATTTCTTTTATGATATCAGGATGATAATTATCAAACGTTATAAATCTTTCTTTTAAATGTCTAGAATTTACATCCAAATTTATGGTTGGCGAAATGATATAAATTTCATCAAAAAAATCATCACCATAAAATCCTCCTTTTTTATTTAAAAATAAATTATTCGCTATCGTACTCTTACCTGTATTTCTCGGACTTAAAAGACATAATAAGGCTCCTTTCCCTTTTACACCAACTCCAACTTCGGGGAGATATTCATGATGTTCTTTTGCTTTCTGATTTGGTGGTGCTTTGACAGGCTGTATTCTTGGAACTTTCTTCTTTGGTTTATCCATTTATAATAATTATATATTATTTTTTTTTATTAAATTATTTATTAAAAAAATCCACTACTCATTGAGAAATTATTTCTTGGATTCTTGGCTTTCATTAACTTCTGTCGGAGGCGATCTAATTCAGCATCTTCTTCTTGTTTCTTTTTCTTCTCTTCCTTTCTTTGTTTTCTCAATTTCTCATAAGACATGATTGCATTTAATTGAGCCTTTTCAATGTCTTCTTTTGTTAGTGTTGGTTCACGTATTATTTCTCGGACTGGTGCTGGTGCTGGTGCTGGTTGAGGTTTTGGCTTTGGTTCTTCATAAACTTCTTTTTTGAGTTTTTCCAAATCTTTTTGTTTTTTTAGTTTTAATAATTTCTTCTCTTCTGCTTCTTGTTCCTTTAATTTCTTTCTTTCTTCTGCTTTTTGCTTTTTTACTAAAAATGCTTTTTCTCTTGCTTGTTTTAATTTTGCTTTATGTTCTTCTGACATGGGTTTCCTTTGTTTTCCATTCTTGGTCAATTTAGGTTCTTTCTTTGGTTTGGACTTTGGTTTTGGCTCATCATCTTCAAAGATAGTTTCTTCCTTTACTACCTTCTTAACAGGTTGAGGAATAAATTCTTCTTCTTCTTCAAATGTACCTTCTCTTTCAGGATGATTGGTTTTCATTTCATCTTCATAACTCTCAAAATCTTGTTCATCTTCATAAACGAAATTTGGGTTTTCTTCACCTGTTTCAGAATTCACTTCTTCAATATTACTAACTTTCGGAATAAAATCCATTTTTAATTTATACAAATATTAAAAAATATTTCTAAAAATAATAAAAAAATATTAAAAAAAATCTAAAAAAATATTAATCTAATTATGAAACTTTTGTTCCATTTTATTCATTT
>Ga0208162_1000472_pt1 | contig 23497 bp, 42 predicted proteins | sample CB_VirMetaG_4_FD_184539 | JGI IMG/M metagenome (GOLD analysis project Ga0208162, IMG submission 184539) | Freshwater to marine saline gradient viral communities from Chesapeake Bay - CB_1508_1M Viral MetaG (SPAdes) (version 4) | ecosystem: Environmental > Aquatic > Marine > Coastal | place: USA... | reverse complement strand
AAAACTTTTCTGGACCTTCAATAGCAACACCTTGTTTAATAGCTTGCTTTTTACCTTCTGGACCAGTATAGCATTTTCCAGAATCTCCCCACTTCCATCCACTTTTCTTATCCTGAGAACATTTTTTCAAAGGCATATCTTAGTTCCTTATAAAAACAAGAAATCTTACACTATTAATATACACTATTCTTCAACTCGCTAGAAGAATAAATTTTTGGTAAGTCTAAAAATTTTGTTTCTATATTATTCTCTTTACAAATAATACTTTCCGCACTTTCATAGTTATCTGGATTTCTATCTCCACTATTATAAAAAGTAATATGTTCATAAGGATACATTTGGGCTATTTTTTTTATACTTTGACAAACAGTCCTGTCTTTATCAATAGATACTATGGTTGAATCAACACCTTTGAGATTTGAAACTATAAATTTTCTATGATCCTCATCCATGAATATTGCAGATCCCTTTTGTGTTACCTGTTCATCATTATTTACAATGACAAATAAAAGATCGCAATCAGCCTTAGCAGCATTTATATATTCAATATGACCCTGATGTATAGGATTAAAATATCCAGAAACAATACCTATTTTAATCATTCATTTGACTCCTAATCCATACGGAAAGCTTTTCTAAACCCTCTCTCAAAGGTCTTACCGGCCTCCAATTAAGTCTATCTTCTATCATATCATTATGTGAGCACCTACCACGAACACCAAGAGGTCCATCTACATGGGTAAGATTCACACTATAACCAGCAATATCTGCTGCTAGATGAGCAAGATTATTAATACTAATCATTTCATCAGATCCAATGTTTAGAACTTCTGTGCATTCAGATTGCATTAATTTTCTAACACCATCAAGACATTCATCAATATATAAGAAAGATCTAGTTTGCTCTCCATCTCCCCAGATTTCTACACTACCACCAGCACCAGCCTCTAAAACTTTTCTGGTAATAGCTGCTGGAGATTTTTCTTTACCATTATTCCAAGATCCTTCTGGACCAAAAACATTATGAAATCTAGCAATGCGAACTTTTAATCCATAGTTTCGCATATAGGAATGATAAAGTCTTTCACTAAATAATTTTTCCCAACCATATTCGGAATCTGGATCTGCTGGATAAGCTGAAGATTCTTCACAATTTGGATTGTTGGGATCAAGTTGATTATGCTCTGGATAAATACATGCAGAAGATGAATAGAATATTAGAGGTTGACATTCAAAGCTTGAATGATGTGCTACAGCATCAAGTACATTAAGATTAATCATTGATGAGTTATGCATGACATCAGCATCATGATCACCACTAAAGATATATCCAGCACCACCCATATCTGCTGCAAGTTGATAGATCTCATTTGGGCTAAACTTGTGAATAAGATTTCTAACAGTATCTGTTTCTCTTAAATCAGCAATATAAAATTTATCATAATAGCCTTCTAATGTCATATCCCCAATCGGATCTCTATCCGGATCAGGCCAATATTCATTATATTTTAGGTCAACACCAACAACATAATAACCTTCGCTTTTTAATCTTTTACATAAATGACCACCAATAAAACCACCAGCACCACAAACTAAAGCAAGTTTCATTTTAAATACCCTTATCTATATTGACTATGAAATATATCTAATACTTTTTGATCGTTTAAACGTAAACATTCTCTGTTTTTTTGACATGCTTTCCAAATATCTTTGTAATCTTTTTGTAAAGAAAGTAACTTTGTTCCAAGATCCTCTCCATCTTTTACAGTTATATATTCTTCTGGCATGATCATAGATTGCTGCTTTTTGTTATCTGTCCATACTAATATAGATCCTATAGCCATTAAGTCAAAAGTTCTCCAACTGATTCTCTCATGACCAGTTGGACATAAACCAACCCTATATATTACCATAGCATTTATCATATCTGAATAAGATACTCTTTGTATACCTAACTTGGAAACTCCATTACCAAAATATTTAGACTGCCAATCTAAAGTTAAATTATCAATACCAAATGTTAAACCGCCAACATGAAATATATTGTTTTTTCTTAAAGAACATAACCAATCAATTCTTTGATTATACATAACATGTTCTGGAATATTAGTCTCATGCTTGCCAAAACAAGATACATCATCTTCATTATTATATATTCCTTCAGGATCAGGTTTATACCCACCAATAAATGTTGGGCTACATATCATTAAAGGAATAGCAAACTGATGTGAGAAGTCTGGTATGTCAGCATGAGCTACTTGATATAAGTTTTTATAACAATATAGCGGAAAACCTATATTTTTAATACCATCTTTTCTATCATCTTCTACCCAGTTCATCTTAGCATAAGCAACAACTTTATCCTTCAGAACTTCATAGGCAACGCCTGCATTAAAATCATAAGGAGAATCTTCACAATCATAAAACATCAATACATCTGTATTTAGTTTATTGCTTGGATCAAAATCTACGCTTGGATCTACAAAGATTATATCAAACTTTTCCGTAGGAATATCTTCGTATGCTTCTTTAACAGTTACATTACATCCGTAATTTTGAAATCCGGGGACAATTCTATGATGAGTATGATTGTCTTTTCCCTTAATAATCAAGATTTTCATTACATTAACCAACTTTTATTATTTAAAGTCCAATGAACTACGCTCTCCAAACTCTTTTCAAAGTTAACTGGAAGTTCCCATCCAATAGATCTCATCTTTTCTCCATCAAGCGAGTATCTCAAATCATGACCGGGACGACTGCTATGAAAATCAACAAGTTCATAATTTAAAGGCTTACCCACATATTCAGCAATCAACTGTGCAAGCTGAAGATTATCTACTTCTTTTTCTCCAACAATATTATACTTCTCTCTTTGCTCCCACTTGCCTTGCATCAAAAATAGAACAGCAGCAGAAGTATTTCTAGCATGAATATAATGCCTCTTTCCTGGTTCTCCTTCAGGACTAGAATGGATAGTAATCTTTTCTCCTTTTAGCACTTTACTAACGCACATAGGAATGAACTTTTCTGGATGCTGCCTCTCCCCAAAAACATTCATACAATGCGTTTGAATCAATGGTAATCTATATGTATTTGCAAATGCCAGACACATTTCTTCAGCACCAGCTTTAGAAGCAGAATATGGATTAGTAGAGTTGTATCTATCCCATTCTTTATAGTTTACACCTTCAGGTGCAGGCCCAAATACTTCATCAGTAGAAAAGTTTACGAACAGTTCAAGGTTATCTAGTGTTCTAGCAAAGTTAAGTAGATTAGTTGTACCAACAACATTATCCATAACAAATGACATTGGATCTTCAATACTGCGATCTACATGAGAACCAGCAGCAAGATGAAGAATGTAATCTACCTTACCAATCTTATTAGCAACAAAGCTATTGATTTCAGATTTAAGATCATGATAAACAAAAGATACTCTTTTAATCCTATCTGGATAGTTAGAACCTCTTTCGCCATGTAATACATCATGCAATCTATATAAAGTTCCAGAGGTATCAAGCCTATCAAGGCAAACGAATTCCCAATCTGTATTCATTAATAGATGGTCAATAAGATGATGACCAATAAATCCAGTGCCACCAGTAACTAAAACTCTTTTAGACATTATTTTTTAACTCCCCAAAAATAAAGATCTCCATGATCAACTTCTACTTCAAAAGTATACCTTGAGAATACTTCATGCAAGTCCACTATTGCTGCGATATCTGATATAGTTACATTTTTATAATAAGTGTTATCCCAAAGCTCTGTCAATACGTTAGGCATAGTTGTCCAGTTTTCATTAGTTGCCTTGGCCTCTTCCTCTAGCTCTGGAATACCATGAACTGCTCTACCAGTTGTAGCACATGTAAATACAAACAGTCCTCCAGACTTCAGCATCCTCAAAGCATTAAGAATACTTTCTTTGTAATATGGATTATGTTCCCAGCACTCACAAGAGATAATGGTATCAAATGATCCATCTGGTGCGTCATAATCTTGTGCTGGACAAACAACATCAACACAGTCTCCCTCCGCAATATCCAATCCTGTAATGTCTGCATTACCAAAGAAATCTCTCTCGGTTCCATTGACATTAAATGAGCCAATATCTAGTACTTTAACGGAGAAGAAACTTTCTGGAAATAACTTTTTTACTCTACTTAAAAAATCTCTTTGTTCTTGATGTGCCATCGAAAGTCCTTTCTTATTGTTTCTTTAGTAATAGACAGGCAACAGCGTAGCACCTGTCTGTATATCTAACATTTTCTAGTGTTTGATAATCTTTTGTTAATAACCATTCACCACCCTCTAATATATAAAAATATTGTTCTTTTATAGATGATCCTTTAGTCAGTTCCACATATTATAAAACTTCTTTTAGTCATCTATAATATCCTGTGTTTTAAAAGTTATTTAAAAAATCCTTATAAGCTTGAATACCCAGACCATCCATTTGATAGAAGAAAGAAGTCGAGAGGTTTCTATTATCATCATTAATATCTGGTGCAAACATTTCTACTGTATCTTCATCATAATAATCTATTTGATGATTATTCAAATCAAAATCAACTAACTTATCCCAAACCCTAGTTCCAATAGTTGGAATAGTATGATATCTAACAGCGTTTAACAAACCTTCTACCGTTCTCATGCTTCCAGTAATAACTTTATGATATCCTTTTCCTGTTCTCTTAGTAATAAATCTAAGATGTGCATTAGCGTCAATACCAACCTCTTCCATCCTGCCGGGAATAATACTCACATAATCGACACCATGTTCCAGACATGCAAAAGCAGAACAACAATCAGATAAGCCGGTAACATTTACAGGCATAAATACTTTAATGTCATCTACCCTTTTTAATACACTAATGGTCGGTGGTATCTTGAGTGCAAGTTTAGTATTTGCATCATTGAATTTATAGATATACTCTGCGAATTTCAACACCTCATCACCAGTCATATGTGAATTAGGAGCTTGAACATGAACCTGTCCTAGATTATCTCCTCTAATTGAAGAGACAAGTTCGCATAGTTTTGGCAATACCTGCGTCCATGAATCTAGCGACCAATGATTAATCTTACTCATAGCGTTTGGGTTTGTTGTAATCCCCAACATATGAACAGGATCAAATCTATTAGCTAGATCAAGTTTGGAAATGTAATCAATATCAGCAGTATCTACAAAATAATTAAACATTATTCATTTTCTCCAGTAAAAAGTTTTTTGTATCATTCCAATTAGTAAAACCAATACCTTTGTCATCTATAAAGTAATCAACATTTGGTTTACCAAATAATAGTTCATCATACGGGATATTATACTTGTCTAACCAATCAGTAATTATCTTAGCTTGTCTAGCTATCACTCGACCAAGATTATTGTTGCAAGTTCCCATATTACGAGCCGTATGTATAATAATATAGAAGCCTTGTTCTTTTAGTTCATTTAATACTTCAACCGCATTGTCCATTGGTTCAACATCTTCATACTGTTGATCTCCAACTTTATTCTTTGCAATTGTCCCATCTAAGTCCAAGCAAATTCTCATTTGACCAATAACCCATTCAATATTTTAAGTCCTGTTGAGTACATAACAAGTTGTCTATCTAAACTATCGTAATGTCTTGAACACATACCTATAAATATTAGCCCCTCTATTAACTTAGCTTTTACATTATTAAATATCTGATGGTTTAAAAATGCATTCTTAATGTAGATATGTTGATCGTCTGCAAAAGTATAGTCTATAGAACCTTCATTATAAATAACATTAAATTTGTCATAGATAATATATTCATATAGTCCACTGAATGAATGTATCAGTTTAGCCACATCATACAACGGATCTCCATAAATACCTTTTTCTCCAAAACTACCTCTTGGATCTATGAACTTTATTATATCTCTATCTTCATCATAAAGTATATTAGAGAAACACATATCCCCATGAATAACAGAAAATGAATTATCATTTATTAGACATATATCAATTAATCTTTCTATACTATCCCAGATCTCGTCAAAAGTATATATTAATTGACCATTGATCTTGATAGATTGTCTGTCATTAATTGTTTTAAAAACTGGGAAGTTATCTATTAAATCTTTATGGTAATGTAGTGTTTTATCAACATACATCTTCTTTCTATATTCTATTAATTTAATAGAATCAAGAGAAGACTCGTAACCTTGGAATAGGTTTAAAACATCTTGAAGTTTTTGTGCAACCTTATCCCATGATCCATTGTAAGATTCTAAATTATTATACCCATAATATTCAAGACCCATACTATGACCATTAGAATGATCAATGTTGGACCTGAACAATCTTGGAAAGAAACAAGACAGATCAGTGTTGTGGATATCTTTATAGTATCCTATCTCATCAGCCAACCTATCTGTTTCGCTCTTTTTATATAGTATAGATTTAACGGGATCAATACTAAAGTGATTATAGGCTCTCGCCGTAAACTGCTTCATATAATTCCTCAATAGAAATTAATGTTAGACCATTTTCTGTGGCGAATTTATTCACTTGACCACCTTTAGCCATTGTTCCATCATCATTCATAATTTCACAAATGATAGATACTGGTTTAAGACCTGCAAGCTTCATTAGCTCAATAGAACCCTCAGTATGACCTCGGCGTTCTTTAAGTAGCCCATCTCTAGGTCTTAATGGAAATAAATGTCCCGGCCTATTTAAATCTGTAGGAACAGCACTATCATTAGTAAACACATTGATTGTACTTAATCTGTCATCGACAGACATTCCTGTAGTTGTATCTTCTGCCGATGAATCTACGGATACAGTAAAAGGAGTTTCATTCTTATCAGTGTTATCAGCAACCATCATTGGAATTTGTAACCTATCTAGAATTTTACCATCGCATGGAATGCACATTAGTCCTCTTGCTTTATTCATCGTAAAAACAAGATTATCTACATTAGCATTTTCCGCTGCAATAACTATATCTCCCTCATTTTCCCTATCGTGTTCATCAACTAGCACGATTGGTTTTCCAGCACGCAGTTCATCAATAGCATTTTGAACATTTCTACTAACCATTACGACTTCCTTCTGTAATTTTTTCTCTTTAAGCCACTTATAAAATGAAAGAACTTCTTCTGGAGTTCCAAGACATTGCATGTCGTCTATCTTATGATTAATGATTTTTTTACCATCATTAATAGCCATATTAAAAACAGAGCCAAGATAAAATTCTCCATTATCTGCTCGTTGATTTTCCTCAATTAGTGCTTTAGCATATTTTACAAAATCATAACCCTTTTTCCAATAAAATCCACCAGCAAGAGCAATATCTGATATAGGTTTCTTCTCAACAAGCTTCTTAATTATACCGTCAGAATCGACTTCTGCAAAGCACCAATGTGATCTTTTTTGCTTATCTTCAAAAGTAAATGCAGCACCATCAATTTCATCATCATTTAAAAGTTCATTAAATGTTTCTTCATCCCATAAAAGATAATTATCACAGTTAACAATAAACAATGGGTCATCATTGTCGATAGAATTTTCAGCCAGCAAACAAGTTTGCACTTGGCCTTCATTATTACCATGTAGATAATAATGTTTACCGTCCTTTTTGTTATTAATAACCTTATCTATCAAATAATTATCTACATACTCTTGCCTATGAACATATATAAAGTGTCCATCTATTTTAACACTATCAATAACACGACTAATCATAGTTTGACCACCAATATCTATTAGTGGCTTAGGCATACTCATGCCGGTATTTTTAAATCTTAGTCCTTTTCCACCCATTGGAATTAAAATATTCATCTATATAGCCCCTTAGTCTGCGTAATATTCTCCCTGCTTAGAATAACCATCATATAAATAACTACAGTTATATTTTTCCCACCACATATCTATCCTTGGGAATACCTTAAATACCTTATCTCTAATTTCATTATATGTATTCATAGCTTCATTCCTCATCGGAGCAGCATCAGTAAGATATTTTTTATGGTCATCTAGATAGTTTTGTATTATAGGATTAAAGTGTTTATAGTAGTGTGCCCCAAGATATATAGCATCTCTTAATTCTACTTTGAAATCATTCCCCACCCTCCAAATTTCTGGAGTCATTAGTGGTAATTCAAATAATTTTACGACATCTTCTCTATGCCCCCAAAAAACATGATCTTGAGGATGAAATGGAAAGATACTGTTCATTCCTATAACAAATATTGGACCTACTGGACCAGAACCATCGTGATAAGAGATTTCATTTTTATCATTTTCTAGGAAGAAATTATGTAATTTACGCATTCCTTCATGACTAATACATTGATCGCCTCTCATCTTCGCAACTATTTCTGATGTTGTTCGATCCAAACCATTTTTAGATGAAACTATTTGTAAATTCATATTCCCCGGACTTTCATTAAAAGGCTCTTCAGAAAATACAAATTCTATATTATCTAGACATATATTTACTTCTGGTTTCCATGTAGAAATAATAACTTTATCTACAAAATCAAGCTGTAAATAGTATTGTGCAGTATTTATTGTGTTTTTATATATTGGTCCTTGTAGAACTATATCCATACTAAACTCCTTTAGGTGTTATAATCATATAACCTTGATGGTTAGGAATAACTTGTAGATTGTGAGTATCGGAAAAGTTATCATAAAAAAACTTATCATTTGCATTACCCACCAATTCTTGCCTAGTAATATTTTGACCAATACTTTTCATATGGCTTTCAATATCTCCAGACTCATACTGATGCTCAGTATTATACAACCAAAAATCATCTGCGATAATGACATCTTTGTATTTATTTTTCCTTTGAGACAATAACTCTATTTCTGTTTGTAAAGGTGCTCTTACCTCCATATCTTTTTCATCAGTATAAGATTTCTTATGGCAGTCAGCACTTGGAAAATGAGCATCTAACCAAAATAAACAGTTACCATCCAGAGTCAATAGATCTTTAATCTTTTCATGAGAGCTTCCATGAATAATATTGACACCACCATGATAGGCATATTTTGTTACTGCTCTTTGGTATAGATCATCATCAATCTCTATTGAATAAACATCATCAAAACCTTGAGCAATAGCATGATCTGTCCCCTCTCCAAAAAGAGTTCCTGTTTCAATGAAATACTTTAGATTAAACTTTACTTTCAACTCGTTTAAGTTGAAGATTCTTAGATCTCCCATTATTTATTCCTTACTGCTAACGTGATTCATTTTACAATCTTTAAACTCTGGCTGAGATACTAAATCAGCAATATCATTTTTAATAGCAACTCTTTCCCTATTATAATCTCTAATATTAATAGCTCTTCTACCAATCTCCTCTAATCCTAAATCATCATCTAAACCCTTTCTGATTGCATGTTCGGCATCCCACATTTTTTTATTTGCATCAAGTAACTTATTTATAAGTGCTTGTAGTTCAGGATTGGTTTGATCAATACCTTCGGTATAATAATCTATTTGTTTAGCTAGACCGTCTTTATCTATTTCATCGTCAGATAATCTTTCTGCTTTAAGTAATGCTATTGTTAATCTATCACACAACTCACATATTGGCATTGGAATCGGCTTAATACTCATTCAGTTCTCCTATTTGTAAAACTTTTTATTCCAAAACTTTGATAGCGTTCTATTATTGCTTCCTCTAGATATAAGATATCTTTCTTCTGTTTTTATATCTTTAATAAAACCATCCATAAACTGATGGACCGAACTTTCTACAGTATATATCTCTTTAGCATTTACAATAACCTTATACCAATCAAAAATAGAAAAACCTTCTACTATTTGACATTTAACTTTAGGAATATTTATTTCTACTGGTATAGGAATATTTTTAGTATCGGAAGTATCATTGTGAAAAAAGGCATATTCCGTATCTTTAGGAACTACCATATCATACAACTCATTCTCTTTATCAATATCTCTAGTCCAAGATAGCTTATGCTTTTCTGTTATAGGAACCTGTCCTAATCTATATTTACATTCTTCAAAGTTTTCCCAATACATTTGTGCTGTGGGGTGAGGACCACGATCAGCTAAATTTATAACTAAATCATAATCTACGGTTGAGGGACATATCTTCATCACATCGGATCGTAGCCAGTCTTCATGCAATATGTCCTCATTTAATAAAAGAGGATTAACGTATGGAAACTTTTTTATTGTATCATGGAACTCTTGACGACAAGGCCAATATACCTCATATCCTCTATCTGCATAATACTTAGCGATTGGAGCAACTACTATAATATCTCCATATGGTCCCGGTTGAATAATTAGACATTTCATATTAGATCTTTCCTTAACCAAAATGAATTACCCTGACCATTACCATTCTCATTGTCTAATCCAATAGAATGAATTCTATGCTCTATTAAATATTTTTCTAAATCTTCCTTATAGCATTGCCCCTTATATGGTTCTTTATCCCACTCTTTAATATAATCATGTGTATGTATTTCTAGAAATATAGATAGGCAGTGTTCAGTTTTTGTTCCTTTTAAAACATATAGCTCAGCACCTTGTACATCTACCCATAATAGATCTATCTGGATATCTGGTAATATAGAATCTAATCTAACAGATTCTAACTTTAAACTTTCTTGTATTCTAAATGAATGACCAAACTTATCTCCTTGAAATTTTAATATAGATCCATTACCTATTGCAGAAAGCTCATAGAAATCTACTATTCCATTAGTATCCGATACAACATTATTGTATAGTTTAACTCTATGAATACCACTAAATCTTTCCGTAAGAACTCTAAAGTGTTGTGGATGTGCCTCAAAAGCATTTATAATAGCATTTGGGTATTTATTTAGCATTCTTACTATTTCATCACCATAAAAAGCACCTACTACTACTATATTTAGAAAATCATTTCTATCCTTATTAATATGTATATAAAAACCATTTTCAACATCTCGCTGTATAGTCTCATATGCCCTTGGATCATGATAGGTAATCATCAACATTCCTTCCTAGTTCTAAATAAGTAAGTATATATCGGATTCTGAATATAAGATTCTGTTTTTAAATACTTCAAAATACCCATAGAATAATGCTTATCTTCTCCCATATTTATTTCAGGAAACATAGTTCTTACTGCATATTCTTTTCTTACAGGGTTAAGATGGTTGGGATTCCTATAATAGTTTTTTAGTTGAGGATTATTTTTATTTACTTCATCCCACCAATGATCATATTGCAAAGAATGATATGTTAACCCTCTATGAACACCATCTTCAAAATGTAATAGATGAATACCAACTACATCTGGTTTATCTTCAATCGCTTTTAAAATGAGTTCTACATAATCTTCACTGACAACATCATCGTCATCAACAAATGTAATGTATTCGCCATTAGAATTAACAATCAAATCATTTCTCTTAGCACCAATAGAAGTTTGCCCTTCATCTGTAGCTATCAAAATCTCAACATCATTAATAAACTTATCTCTTTGAGGTTTTAATATAGACATCAATCTTTCTAGATAATGTCCCCTTCTCTTTAAGCTGCAAACTAAGATAGATAGTTTTTTAGTTGGTAAGCGACTATACTTAGCTTGTATCATTCTATCTTCAGTCTGTGCTGTTTTAAGATTTTCTGGATTAGTGCTATTACCAGTTGGGTTTAGATAATAACTACCAACAAACTCTGGTATACGAATGAAATTCATACCTAGATATGACATCCTAATCCACATTTCATAATCAGCAGAATAAGGATATATAGTGTCAAAATATCCTGCCTTTTTAACAGCAGATTTTTTAAGTAATGGGAAAGGGCCACAAATACATCTCTGCATCAGATTAGCATGTGAATATTCAGGCCAGTTGTATTCTCCTATTTTACTTGTATGTTCTACATTATCCATAATATCGCATGGACCATAAAAGATATCAGCATCTGGAAACATATTTATATATCTATTATATGTTAGCAATCCATACTCATATAAACGATCATCTGTATTTAAATTCATAACATATTCAGTGTCTGCATTTTCAATACCTAAGTTCCATGCCTCATAAATATTAATTCTATCTTTGCATTCAATAATCTTTACCGTAATACCTGCTCTAAATTCATAGTTTTTTATTGTACTTAATGATGTATCTGTCGAGTTAGCATCTACAAAAATAACTGTAAACTCTGGATGTATTTGTTTATTCAATGCTTCTAAATAACCACTTATCCATTTATCAGAATTGTAGTTGGAACAAACGATACTTATAGACATTCTAATATCTCCCAAAATGTTTTTGCTGCATCATTGCATTTTTTAGCAAAGTTAATAGGATCTTCTTTTAACATATGAAGAGATCCAATCTTATCTGAATCACCTATGATATGAACACCACACATTAATGCCTCTCCAACTGCCCTACAGAACGGCTCATCAAACTCAGGTTTATAATACATTTGTTTATGAGTATTATAAAGAGTTACCATTTCTGTATAGTCAATCTTTCCTAAGAAATTTACATTTGATGTATTTCTCATAAAATCTTCGTATTTATTATCACCCCATCCAGCAACTGTAAAGCTTTTATCTGGATTATTTATAACATAGTTCATAAAGTTATTAGTTCCTTTAAGAGGATGCATAAATCCCACATAAAGAATATCGTCTTTTCTCTCTAGTTCCATGTTATAGAACTTCTTCATATCAATAGGATCTGGAACTATTTCAATATTGATAAAATAATCACCATAGTATTCCACAAACTTTTTATAATGATAGTTGGTTAGAAAGAATGTTTTCTGACAAGTTTCATAAAGAAGTTGTCTTACATTACGATCTAAATATCTACAAAAATCATGCTCAAGTCTTACATGGTTATGAGCAGATGTGCAATATTGTATAATCATCGGGTTTGTTTTAGACAATACTTCAAGGTTTGAAGAGATAACTATATCGTAAATGTTTTCCCATAATACCGATTGATCAGTATCATAATGATAGATAGAAATATCATGCCCTCTTTGAATCCCTTCGTCTAGAATAAGTTGATTGCTTCTTTGAGCACCACCTAAACTATGCCTTATTCCAAAATCACTTATCAACAGAACTTTCATTTTTTATTTGTCCTAAAAATACTGGCGTAGACTCTTGTTTATAATCAATATATTCATCAAATTCTAATGATATTACATTTAATTTACTAACATCAGAATTTTTCATCGGAGAGATAATCATACTTTTTTTATCTAAATTACTTGATGCATATTCGTTACTACAATCTAATATAAATATGTTTCTTTCATTATTTGATATAGCAAAAACATCATTAAAATCAAAAGATTCTATATCTATTTTTTTGTTTAAAAGTATAGATGATGAGATAGCTAATGCCAAACCTTTATATTTTTGTATAAATGGAATCCTAAGAATATAAGATTTTTCTGGGAGCAATATTATATCGTTTACATCGTATATGTCTTGCAAAGATTTCATAGAATCATTACAATCATATTCACCATCTTGATATACATAATATTTTATCATTGTGACTCCAATAAAAAAGGGGTAGAAAACTCTACCCCTAATTATACCACATTTTTCATAACTTATCAATGATTACTCACCATTATCTGGTAATTCATCCATTGGATACCATTCTTTAGCAACTTCTTGAGGATCAGGTTGAGGGTCTGGTTCAACAACTGGCTTAGATTGTGGCACTACAAAGCTACCATCAAAATACTTTTCAATAGAATCATCTTCTACTTTACCAAACCTTGCTGCCAATGATAATGAATCGAGCAAGCCTTTATCAACTTTTGATTTAATACTTTTATCTTGGAATAAAGGATGACTACAGTTAACAATAAAAATAGTTCTATCAGGATTGAAAACTAATGCGTTTGCACCACATACAACTGAGCCATCGAAGTCTCCAGATAAATCTGCATCTCCAACAACACCTACCGCAAATCCAGAGAAGTCTTCTAGACTAGGAATCAAATATACTTCTGTGGCTTTACTTAATTTATGTACATTCATTTTAATCTCCCATTATATACTTTATCATAATCAAAAAATCTCCAAGTGTTACTTGTATCTTCAAATGATGGATCTGCATCTACCTGAATCAAATAAGATTTAACACCGTCCCAGTTACCAAACATCATATGATGTCTACCCATTCTTTTAAAACAAAAGTTAGGAATGGCATGTTTACCTTGTTTACAACAAATAATAACTGGTTTCTTTTGAGAAACTGCTAATGTTTCTTCTGCATAAGTTCCACACATATGCATATCTTTATCAATATACATTACAATGAAATCTGCCCTATCAACCATTGCAAAATCAACGGATACAACAGGATTCATTAATCTTTCAATCTCATCATAACAACCACTAGCAAGTATATTACTACCTGCCTCTTCGTTGTATTGAATGAGTTCCCTCAATTTATTCAATCTTAAATGTAACTCTTCATCTTCAAGACCTACATCTATTGCTTTATCGCATGGATTTAAAACACCACATCTTAAACCCCAAAGAAACTTTTGTAGATGAATTCTCCAACTTTTACCTAAATCTGCACACTCATCCATTGGACCTATTAAATAAGCCCTCATTCCTTTCAGCCTGCCCTTCATTTATAAACCTCTTAAACTGTTCCTGTGTAACCAACTGCCATATATGAATAACTGATACCAGTTGTTCCAGCATTAACAAAGTTTAATAATCTGTTGCTACCTGTAACTTTCGTAGCACCCCAATAATCTAAATATTGAAAAGTTCCATAAGGATTTACTTTAAGATTTCCACTCTCACCGTTAAAAATATTAGTAAATGCATTTGCACCAGTCGCCTGAACTAATAATACTTCTCCACTACCTGTAGCATTGTTTGCAAATGTAAAACCATTAATATGTAGAAAAACACGATTTTCTGTTGTATCATCAATCAATTCATGTGTCAATCCAGAAAAGTTTAATGTCAAGATTTGACCAGACTCAATAACACCAGTATATTTCGCATATGTATCAAAAAAGTTTGCAGGAACAGTATCTGTATCACCAGTTCCACTCACCATAGAAAAACCAAATCCATTACTAGCCGTTTCCCTATCAGTTTGATTACCGTTGGTTATTGTATTATTATAAGATATATCTGAGCTAAAACTAGCTACTCTTGATTGTGCCATTACTATCCCCTTATCCGGTTACTCCGATTAGAATATATGAATAATTAATATTTCCACTGGTAGTATCATCACCAGTTGAGTTATTTACAAAATGAAGATATCTATGTGAACTAGATACTTCATTATCTCCATAGAAATTACTATATACGAACGATCCATAAGGATTTACTTTAAAGTTGCCAGTTTCACCATTAAAAAATCCAGTTATCGCATTTGCACCTGTAGCTTGAATTGAAACGCTATCAGTAATACCAGTCCCTTGATTGTAGAATATAAACTGTTTAACTTCTTTAAAATTTAAATTATATGAAGATCCAAAGGTTTCTTTTGTTATAGCTTCAAAATCTAGGGTTAGTATTCCACCAGAAGATATAACCCCAGTAGTTTTGACTTGACCATTTACTTGTGATGAAGAATTACCAACACTAGGATTACCAGTACCTTGGGTATAAACTAAAGAATATCCTAGAGAGTCATTTTCTGATTTTTGAGTATTACCACTTGTTTCAGATATTACATAGCTAATGTCAGTAGTAACTGTATTTGTAGATGTTATAGTCATCCTTATTTACCTCCAAAATATGTGGGACATACATAATTATACCCCATTTTAGGAAATAAATGCTCTTGGTGCCTTGATTTTTACAATTTTGTGTGGGTTACGATAGATACTACTAAAAATAGGGGATTTTTTATGTGGTCCCATATAAACATAGTTCATGCCACTATTTCTTTTACCTACACCATGACAATGAATACCATTTTCATCTGTATCTAATACCATATAAGAACCGGGAACTGATAGATAAATCCTATCACCTTCACCATTCAGATAATATGGACCTGTTCCTTGAAATACCTTAATGAAGTCCCCCTTCTCCAGTTCTGTCCAATCATGGACTGTCTGTGTCCTATTTTTACGTTGACGCATTTGATAACCGCAGTGCTTACACTCACATTGACGAGCACCATTGATACCATCACACTTTGGACAAAGTTTCTGACCTCGTTTAAGTTTCATTATTTAGGTTTCCATTTAAAAAAGTGAACTATTAAACCACCAATAATCATACCAAAAGAAAATACAAAGAGTGGATGGGCCTGAAATGACCACTCATTTAGAACAACACTTATTGTACTATCAATCCCAAAGAAAAACAAGGCAAAAACATCATACATAATCAAAAAGATGATAATAATGCCCATTATTACTACTGTTAATTGTTTACCACCCATCATTTTCTAATCATCCATATCTAAATCTAGTCTCGTAAGTCCATCAGGAAGTTCATCAGTTGCCTTGAGTCTATACGGATTGACCCTAATGTGTTCCTCTAATTTGTTCTCTCTAATATATCCTCTTACATAACCAATATCTCCCTTAAATTTTATCTCTCTATACATGGGGATATGTCCATCCTTTAATTGCCTATAGTAGAGTAATTCAAGATTGTGATTTTGACACAGTTCTTCTAACTCCCCCTCAACAAAAAAGTGTTCACCTTCAGTTAAATATAAGCAGAAATATAATTCATCTCTCATTTATCAATATCCCATATCTAAATCTTGTGCTTGTTTTGTAAGTTCATCAAGTGCTTTTTCTCTTTCTTTTAATGTTTTATTGTCAACTCCTTCAAAGATATTTCCGATTACTTTACAAAAATATTTTTCTTCAACAACTTCATACAATGGATAGTTGCCCCAAAAAACTCCATGTTCAAAAGTTACTGTCGCAGTTTCTGGTTCTGATATACAATATTCTATCACATCACCCTCATAAATCTCAATACCATTCTTGTCTTTGAGTCCGGTATATTGCTGCCACACACAATCTTCATTGGTCATCATTGGTAGTTGCATAGATTGTGTAGCATCATCTTGTATTTCTTTAGGGGTCATACCATCAATAATAAACATATTACGATTCTTATTCCAAACCCTAAACTTAATCTCTCTCATTTGTCAACTCCTTCAAAGTTATTTCTTCAATACCACCAAAACCAATCCATTCATCTGGATAATGAACCAAGTATCCTTGCTTGGCATCTTCAATAGTGTCAAAACCTATCATTATTTTATACTCATCAAACTCTTTTGTCAAGGTATCAAGTTGAATAATACGGAAGATTTTATCAGATTTACCATCTGGATTATAATAAACATCTAACTCTTTTCCATCTGCTCCCATAATACCCTCAAAGTATCCATAATGATGGAACATTTCTTGTTGCCAAGGATTACCTTCTCTATCAACACCAGACCTAATAGTTCCCTTATCGTATTCAATAGTTATCGGTAATCCACGATAGGAAACTTTACTGAAATCTAAACAACCATAAAAAACAAACAATAAAAATAATAACGTAACAAATACTCTCTTTACTTCCATTCTCATCAACCTAGTTAGAGTAATCCAACCAATCAAACCCATACCAATCCAGTGTTGGGTCTAAACCATACAAAATCCACATAATCATACTATCAGAAATATCAAATGAACATTTTTTTGGACTTCTACCTTCAGTTATGTCTTTCCAAATACGTTCAAGACATTTAGTGTTTTTTAGAGTTGCCAAAATGGTAATGTCATCTTTGCGAAAAGTAATAACCTTTTGAGTAAAATCAATATAACGCTGGTCAATACCTGTATCTCTCCAAATACGATATGAAACAGGATTATCTTGTTTTAAATCAGAACCTTTTATTCTAATCCTCATCCCAAGGAAAATCCAAATCAGTACTAGAAAGAGCAAACCAGTCAGTTAATAAATCATTTACAGATTCTACTGCCTCATCTTCATTATCTGCATCAATATATCCTTCATTGATTAACATCATAATAATACCAACACTTAAATTATGTTTACTCATCTACATACTCCCATTCATATTCTTCTACTTCACAACCCGCATCACCATCCCAATCAATAGCTTCACCATCAGTTTCTACAAGAGTATCTCCTTCATCAAAGAATAACCAACCCAGACATAAACTCATCACAGCAGCATTTAAAAATGCATCAAACCAACTTAACCCTTCAGTTCCAGACATTTCTTTACCACCTTTCTGATAGAAATAAGTTGACCTTTTTCATCATCAAATCCAGTTTCAGATACTAGATAATCACCTTCAATCTGTTTAGTTTTGATATTGATGGGAAAACTATCAATCATTTTAAAATAAATACCTTTAACACAGGCACTAAATTCATCCTTACCGTCAATAATCCAACCTTTTGTATTGTCCTGAATGTAATACTTAGGCATTAGCAACCCTCTTCAAAGTAGTTTTACACCGATTGATAATAGAACGCACATCTTGCTCAGTCATATTTAGATTAGTGCAGATTTGCTTAATCTTCATACGATGACCATGCATACCAATATACATTCCAAATACCTGTTTGTCAATTCCTTCAAGATTGTTTTCACAAAGTTCATAGACATCAGAGATACACTTCCTTGGTTCCTCTTGCTCTTCACCACAGATATCTTTTACATAATCAAAATCAACACGACTTGCCTTTGAGTTAAGTAATCTTTTAACCCGCTTAGGTTTCATCTTCAAACGCATAGCAATCTCATATGCATCATTGGAATCTACATTCTTAATCTTACGCAAATCTTCTGCGGCTGTTCTACTCAAAGTATATGGAGTAACAACTTTATAACGAGAGTCATTAATCATATCATTAAAAGTATTACGGATATAAAATGTAGCAACTGTAGTAATATTGCCACGATTTACATCCCACTTATCAACTGCTTTAATCAATGCCATGTTTCCCTCTTGGATAAGATCATCAAGGTCCACATGTTTATTGTTTTTATGATAGTTCTCAGCAATCCTTACGACAAGTGGCAGACAGTTTTGAATGACCCTATCCCTAGCACCAACATCACCTCTAGTAATTTTATTGTGCAGTTCAATCTGGTCATCTTTAGTCATACGTTCATATAGTTCAGTGATTTCTTTTTTATATTGTTCCATTATTCATACTTCCTTTCAATAGATGGATTACAGTAAGTAGCAACTCCCATATCATCGTCAAAGTGCATGAAGAATGAATCAGGTCTTTTCCATGTAGGAATAGAGTTACCTAGTTCAGTATCAAGCATCTCTTCCGTAACAATATTAACTCTCCAACGATTATCCCTACCTTCTCCCCAATCATAATGGATTGCTTCTACCTTAACAAGGTTTTCTGGAGTTCCAAGTTTTGATAGTACATAATCAATGATTGGTTTAGTATCTTTAGATCGTTTTGGTTTCTTTGGTGGAAAGTCAACCAAATTCTCTGTTTTAGGTTTGAACTTTTTCATAGGACTCTTTCTAGTCATTCTTTGGACCCCAAATAATATCTCCAGACAAAGCATCAAGATCAACGATATCTAACTCACCTTTAAGGAAGCGTTCTGTAGTAATACTAGCAACCCTAGCAAGTTCTAACTTACGAACAATAGGTAGAATATATTCATCCATATCATCCATATCGTTATCAACACAATACTGAACCACAAAATTAACTTCTTCTTCAGACAAAAGAGTTCTATTTGGTTCTCCATCAATCTGATGCAAACAATCGGCTGGAATAATCTCATAAACATGCTTTAGTAGTTCATTCTTCATTAGTAACATCCTCAAAATAAGAAATCTGTAAACAATTTTGACAGGCTAATACACCGTCATCTTCAACTAAATAAACCTTACCACTGCAACCACACAGATCACAGAAGTCACTTTCATGTGGATAACTTTCATGGAACATATGTTGCCTTGGAGTTTGCATAACGATTTGGGTCAGCGATACCAGTATCCAATCTATCCTTCGTAGTAACGTAAAAATGCGTATCATCCTTCAACAGCACCTCATTATCAGAAAGTTCCAGACCAAACTCCGTATGGTCCACTACCATAGACTGATGACTACCGAACCAACTTTCAGTGGTAATAGTTCGTCCAGTCTCATGACGTTGCTTTGTAGAAAATCTTTTCGCCATTATAGTTTCCTTAAAATAAGAGCAGCAACACTGGTAACAATACCAGCAGTTCCAAAAACAACACTAAACATAATAACTAACTCAAGCAAACCCATTAGTTAACCTTTCACTAAAAGAACCAATCTGATTAAAAAATTCTGCTTCCTTAAACCAACGTGGTTTACGGTTACACTTCCAAGTCATTGAAATGTTTTCTCTTTTATCATACCAGTAGTATCGCTTGTAAGCAACTACAGCATCATCATGTTTGTATTCATCAGGCATCGCCTGTGCGAATGATGTAAGTTTACCATTAGGAATGACATTTGCCAAGTCCTTCATCTGCAAAATTCCATCAAGACATGAATGACGCTTACCATAACGATAAGTATATTCTTCTGCTAAAGCAATAGCGTGTTGACATGCCCATTCAAAGTTTGCCTTACTGTCTCCAACCCAACGGGTACATGGATGATTATGATAGCCTCCTTTGAGTGGAGTTCCTTTCTGTGTCTTTGGCATCACACTGTCAGTCGCTCCATGGCGACGTAAAGCACTTCCAAGTTGTTGATAGAGTTCCAATACCATTTTGACACAATGCTTGTCACAGTGCATCTGTGCAGCTTTAACAGGATCTCTGTCCAATACGAAGATGTTCATAAAAAGTCCTAGTAAAAGAAAGGGCCAAGTTATGTATCTGATTATAATACCTAATCGGCCCTTGTCAACCAAAATCTTTAATGGATTTCAGAAACTTTCTTGCGGGGTCCAGTCGCAATATCTTTTAATTTATTATAAGGAACAGATGGTTTCTCATGATGTTCATGATGATACTCAGCGGCATGTGGTAGGAATAATAATCTCTGCCACCAGTTTGCTTTAATTAAATGAGTTTTATCTGTGCCTATATGTTCATGCCAAATTCTTAATCTTGAACAAGCTAATAGACTTGTAATCATAGCAATATACCACATAAATACAATTAGAGGATTTATAATTGCTAAAGAACAAATCATTAACTGAACAATAATAAGAACTTTTTTATCTCTATTACTTTTAGGTAGATTAAACTTTGCTATGTCAGTTATGTTGGCACCAAGTAAATCTTTAATGAACTGAATAATAATATTCTTTTTAGTTGCATTTTTAACAACCATTTTAGATGCTATTTTTCTGTCCAGTTCAGGATCTTTAGTAGTGCCCAACCAGCGATGATGAGACATATGAAACTCACGATACCCGTCCCACGGTAATCCGATAGGAGCATAGCAAAGGAAGTTACCAAGGATATAATTAACACTGGTATTCCTACTGACGAGTTTATGTGTTGCATCATGACCCAACAACGCCAACGCATGTTGACGATTACCTATAATAAATATTGAGATAGGAATTAAATACCAAAAATTAAGACCCAGTATGATTGCTACGATTATTAAAAACCAATCTACTAATGTGTCTCTTAACCAAATTAATGATATCATGAGGAATTCTCCATAATAAAACTTCGCAAGGCCAATACAAGATCCATGGGATCAACAGAAAAAGAAAACAAAATAAACCAAATAATAAAAACGTAGATGGGTTCATTAAATGGATTATTTGCCTTTTTTCTCTTTCTAGGTAGTCATATATCTCACTTGATTTGACACCCTCAAAAGAGCCTTTAAAGTACAATGGATTTTGCTCCATTGCGTATTTAAAATGAAGTATGTTATGGTTCTTTGTTTCAACAACAATGTGTGCAGGTACATACCAAGCATGTGCAGAAACAAAACCAACTTTTTTAGCCTTTCCTCTCAAACAGAGATACATCCCTCCTAATAAGCAGTTCCCATATACCAATTTGGTATTTCTCATCGGAACCTCCAGAGGTTAAATTAAAATAAAAAAACAGTGCTCAATATAATATACACTGTTTTCGCCACTGGAATTAGATATTTATAGTTCAATATAGGGATACTACTACCTTTTCCTAGTCCTTTTTCTCCTTTTTTCTTTCTCTAACTTAGATTTTCTTGCTGGAGTTAATGGTCTAACAGGAAAATCATTATCATCTATCCAGTTTTTACAGGTTTGTAATCTTTTAGCATCAAAAAAGTAATCATCTTTATTTGGACTATGCACTACATAAAGAAATCCTTTTCCAGTTAATATATCTTTCTGCTTAGTAATCTCATACTTTTTATAAATCACTCTTTCATATCCCTTGTAACAAATGGAGTTATGTAATATTGTGGAACTGTTAATCTATATGCATCTCTTAATGCATGTCTCTTCCTTAACCATTCTATCGAGTATTCAGACATTTCATAATAAGGTTTAGTAGGTGGTTTATTAAATGGAGCATTTCTTTTAAATGGTATTTGAAACCTTTGAGTATATGCTCTGTGTTCAAAGTCATTCCAATCTAATGTTTCTATTTCAATATTATTATTCTCTAATAAAGAAGCATTTACTAAAGAAACCAGTAGTAAAAGAAACTTTACCATAGCAATACACACAATAATATAAGTTGTAGTAATGCTAAAATAGATGCCATTATTATAGTCTTAATGGCGTGTAAATAATACAACGTAGATAAAGTTGTAATGACTATGAAAGTCCCAAGCACCTTGAGACTTGTAAAAAGAGCTACAGAACCGTTATCTTTGTTGATTAACCAAGTTCCGATTGGATTTTTTTCATACTCTAAAATAACTTCTGAATTTCTAACTAACCAATAAATATCTATTGCTGAAACCAATACTATGATAACACAACAAATAATAAAGATTATTCTTTCTTTTAACACAGTAGAACTCCAGTTGTTAAACAGTTGGTAAGTTTCTACCTTAATATACACCGTAAGTATCACAGGCGGGACTCGAACCCGCACGACCTAAACGGTCACAGGATTTTAAATCCTGAGTGTCTGCCAATTCCACCACTGTGACATATGCTAGGTTTGGTCCGCCTCATATCTATCTCAAGACCTAGCAAACTTGGATTTATTGATATGAGATTAACATTCATAAACCATTACAAAACAACTCTTACTATTGATATCCTGCTCATACAGTGGTTCAATAATCTCATTACCTTTTAGATATTCAGAACCAATATTGATTTCACAATAACAATTATACAAGTCATTCCATGCTTTAAGTTCAAAGTCTCCATGACCTTTATCTTGAATCTCTTGTAGTACTTTAATGGCTTCATTTACTGTCATTTAACCCTCTCCAATGTTTCAGAAAACTCTGGTGTTGCAACATAATCCTTTAGTTGATTATTTAAGTTATTCATACAATCATCAATAGTCCATTCTA
>Ga0208162_1000471_pt1 | contig 23501 bp, 63 predicted proteins | sample CB_VirMetaG_4_FD_184539 | JGI IMG/M metagenome (GOLD analysis project Ga0208162, IMG submission 184539) | Freshwater to marine saline gradient viral communities from Chesapeake Bay - CB_1508_1M Viral MetaG (SPAdes) (version 4) | ecosystem: Environmental > Aquatic > Marine > Coastal | place: USA... | reverse complement strand
ACCATAGATATTTTCATCAATGTAAAACTGAGTTTCACCACCTTCATTTATATCCCATTCCATATGAGGATAATACAGAAGTGTTATACCTTTCTCACCATCAATATGAAAATATGGATTCTCTGATGGCGCAAAGCAATTCACATACATCCTATAAAGTTTCATTGAACCTAACTGAGGATCAAAGTCGCTTAGTTTCTTCTTGAAAAGTTTATACATAAACTCATCTTCTGGAATGTTATGAACAAGACCAGTTTGAGGAGTATCAATCTCATCAGTTTCTCCATACTTGTAAGTAGCATTCAAACAATAGTCATAGATTAAATTATGCTCTCTTTCGGAAAAGAAATTGTCTTGATAATTAATTTGCATTGGTCTCTTCCACATCTTCTAAGAATTTCATTGCCTGATCTCCATAATCTATTACTGCAAGATTCAATGAAATTGTAACTCGGGGATAGTCTGGTGTTGTAATGGAGGGTTTTACATAATGATCCAGATAAGATGGAAACATTAGAAAATCTCCTTCTTTGATTTCTGGAGTATAAGTACTGTTGTAGTCAAAGGACTTAAGATTTAAGGAACTGTATCTAATTTTTTCATTTGGATCAGTAAATCTAACAGGTTCATGACTTTCTTCATCAAAGGACAAATAATGAATACAAGAAAAATGTGATGGAGCAGCAAAAATATTTGGACTCAGATGATCGTGAGATTCTTGATATTCTCCATCAATATAATAATTAAACCAAGTTTCATGAATGAAAATTTTAAACTCATCATCAAAGAACTTTTTAAAGCAGTCAAAGTAATATGGATGTGCTATATTAGGGTCACCAAAAATTTCATTATTCAATTTATCACGGTCAAATGTTGTGTAGACTCGATCAGTGTTCCAACCATCAGGAACGGGAAGTCTTTTTTCCTTATAACATTTTTCAATCTTCGGCAGAAGAAGTTCTTTTAGTGTTTCGTTCTGCTTTATATTTGTTTGAAAAACTGGAATGGAGAATAAATCTTTTCTATATCGGTTCATGATTCAAGCATTTTTCTAAAGGTTGGTGATGCATAATAGGAAAATGATGAGTTCTCAAAACACCATACACGATAAAACAATTAGTCAAAAAGTATGTGACAAAAATAAAAGTGCGGATAAGGGCAACCCTATCCGCTTCGTTGTTACACTTACTTGCTTTTTGTCCCAGTGCCAGACACCACCACTTCCAGAGAGTCTTTTTCTTCTTCATATATTGATTGTCGCGTCTTTATATATTTCAACTCACTCCATTGATTTTTATAGCAAAGAACTAGTAATCTATTATTGGCATGAATCGGTGCTGCACGATAATTCACATTATCTTTAGGAGTAACTGATGCTTCAATGGTAATATACTCCTTATCAACAAAGTAGACCCATCCTTCTACTCCTTTTCCATTATTCCATACAACATAATCATTAACGTGTGGTTCGTAAGAGGTCATACAAAGAACTGCTCTATTCCTTGATAATTTATCTTCATAGAAGTCCAGGGTCTTGTATCATTAATGTTTACACAAGAACCGATGGTCTTACTGTTGACTGGGGCAAAGTATTCTCCAGTTTTGGTTTTGTGAAACCCCCAGATGGTTCTAGTTGAGGCACCATCATTGTAATCAAACTTGCGATGGCAACGCAACCAAATAGCGACCACATCACGCTTAAACTCTTCAAACTCATAACTATAACCCTTTGGTGCTTTGTGATTAAAACCTTCTGGAGAAAGCATAACAAAATTTCTACAATACAATCATAAGCAAAGTCATTTTATTTGTCAATGCTCCAGTTTATAAACTGTCCATCCTTTGTGTTGTTTGTATTTTGGTATTTTGTTCATTACTCTAATCATAGTTCTTCGATCTAATTTGTGTTCTTCACAAAATGATTTAAGTGTGGTGAATAACTTTAATTCTCTACCATCCTTATGTTTAAATAAAAACCAAGAAGAATGTGCCTCTTTAATTTTTTTCTTTACTTCTTCAGATGGAGAAACTCCTTTGTTCCATCCACCATATTCACTCTTACCATAAAAATAATTTTTCTCACCTAAAGCAGTTCCTGCATCGCCACCATTAGTCATATTAAGAAGAATACCAGTTCCTAAATATTTTCTTCCAAAGACAGATATCATATAAATTTCGTGTGATTTTGCTTCTTCTAAAGTGAGATTAGTTTTTAGTTTTAATCTTCTATTCAAAGGTGGTAATGGAACAAAATTACCCTTTGCTCTATTGTGAGGACGATTTATTCTTTGTCTCTTGCCCATACCAATGTAGTAAGGACTTCCATCTTCACGCAAATAAGCATAGGTATAATACCTAAGATTTTCACATACTAGACCTATTTATAATAAATGGTGCTTTGTGTGGAAATTCAGGAATCATAAACTGCACGGAGATGATTGGGATTAATTCCTTCTAAGACATATTGTTGAAGGAGAGAATCACATTGCTCTTTTGTCAATTTTTGTGCTTTCTCATCAATTGGTTCCCATCCTGTAGTGGAAAATTCTTCAATGCGATACAGTTGTGTCATGTAGTAAATGCCTCCAGGATTCCAGACTCATATTCATCTTTTAATGCGAATTTTTGTGCTTTAACAACTGCTTGCATAATTAATCCAGTATGAGGTTCGTCCCACAACTCCTCATTGAAGAGTAATGTATGACATTCAGTGTCGTTACTTGCAATTGCCGCAATTAATCCTCCATACTCTGAACTTGGAAAAGGTTGATTAAAATCAATTAGATACAAATACTTCATTAATCTCATTTGTTTAACAGACTTATCATAACATATCGTCTGCCAAAAATCAAGCAGTTTATGACTCTATGGAAACTGTCCACCCCTTATGGGATTTTCTTTTTCCGTGAAGTACTTTATTCATACAATCATGTCTTAGATTATTTTTACTACAAAAATCAAAAATTGTTGTAAATTCAATGATTTTTTCACCATTTGGAGAAACAAATTCATAAAGTTTAGAATATCTTACTCTGCTTCTTGATTTTGCTTTTTCTGACATCTTTAGTTTAGTTTCTTTATTATGAGTTTTGCCAAACATAGGATTTTTATTTCCATCAAATATCCCCTGTTTTAGTAAACTTAATTGTTTTTTTGTTTTGGTAGAATGTGGTTTTCTTTTTTTACCCTTGTGTGAAGCACTCATTTTTGCTTTTGCTTCTTCATTATGTTTTTTACCTAAATTTATTTCCCTTAGCTTTTGTTTTGTTTCTTTTGATAATGGTTTAAGTTTTTTCCCTTTCCTATACTCACTCATCCTTTTCCTTAACTCTGGAGTGGCAATCCATCCACTACTTCCGTCACCACCATTAGTTCTATTATGAAGAATACCTGTTCCTAAATCTTTTCTACCAAACACAGCAATCATATAGATTTCGTGCTTGAATGCTTCTTCTTCAGTTAAGTTTTGTTTTAGAAGTATGATTCTGGATTTATCTTTTGGAGGTTTTACACCTTTTCTACTTTTATCATACAATCTTTTCCCCTTCCCTTTACCAATGTAGTAGGGTGTTTTATCTGTACGCAGATATGCGTAAGTGTAGTAATACATTTTTAACCAATGAGCCGCATATTTATTTATGCTAAAAAGGAGGGACTTTCACCCTCCTCCTGATAATGCGGCTCATCAGGTTTGATTATTTAGACATAAAATTTGTCTCTTTAACTCAATTTCAACTGAAATAAGATGAGAATATAAAAATTGTTTATATTCATTTTCCCGAACCAAAGAAGCTATGTTATTCACTTGTTGAAGTGCTAGAATCAACTTAGTGTGTTTATTCATCAGACAAACTCCTGTAGATAATACTCAGTGCTTACATTCATTTCTTCTGCTTCCTTGGCATAACGATTCAGCAATTGATTCTCAGATGGAATCTCAATCTCTACATTATTAATGATTACAGTATGACGGGAGGTTTCAATCTTTAGAGGTTCTTTTGTATGTTTAGTGAAATCATCATAAGCGTTGATGAATTCCATGACATCTTCTTCACTCATTTGCTTTCTTGTGTAAGGGGACGGTTGTAGGATTCAAACAGTTGGGAATCTCGGTGAATGAGGAATCCATTCCATAGAAGAATGGCAGATACACCAGCAATAATATATCTCTTTTTCATCAGCAAGCACCTGCCATAGGATTCACATTGACTGCCTCAGTATTGAAACCAGTCACTTCATAACCGATTCCAATACGCTCATCACATTCACACTCAAAGTCACGCTTGGTGATACACTTGGTGCTCATGGTGTCAACACCTTGAAACTTCAGCACTTTGTAAATGAATTGAGTGCTGCCAGCGATAGGATAGTAATCCACAACCATCGTGCCAGTGGTGGAAGTCAGTTGCATTGGGTGTCTCCCGATTACCTTTGTATTATAAGTCAGAAGGACGGCACTACGTCGTTGCGTAGTCCAGTTTGCGATCTGTCCATTCGCTCCCAGAGGGAATAGAGTTTGTTATACAATGCAGGAGCACTTCCATAGTCTCTGGCAATGTGAATTTCATCAACATTTTCTAAATTCTGAAGTGCAGAGAGAAGAACACCAATCTCATGCACATTTAGATTTACAGTGGTTTCAGTCATCATTTCAATTCAATCCTATCAAAGATTAGCATACCAATTTCAAAAAGTAAATCCTCATCCATATCTCCCATTGCATCTTTAATACCTTCTACTACTGCAGTTTGCATATACTCGGTGAAACCTTCATCTTCATAAATGTAATTCATCACTGCGGGTTTGAGTGCGTCAGCAATCTGTGTAATAGAAGAATTAGAGAGTTTCATATGATTCGTCAAATGCAAGTTCAAGATAGTTGTAACCAATGACTTGTCGCCCTGTGTGAGTGCTGGTGTCAACTTTTACACCTTCACTTTCCAACTTCTCAATGCGTCGATTAGTTGCAGTATTCAGTTTTGTCGTCCAGTAATAACTCATATGCTTGTGTTGTGTTGACTCTGTTATTATAGTGGCAAACGTGCTTCGCTGGGGGACCTTTGTGCCAGTTTGGAAGTTGGCACATCCAGTTCTTCCATAATGATTTGTTTCGGTAGAAAATTCCAACAATAGTAACTGCTACTAAACGTAATCTTATCATTTGGGCGACCATCAGGACTATGAAACTTCATCCTCTTATCAAACATCAGCAACTGCAAATCCTTGTCCTTAAACAACTGCTTGGGAGCACTATCATTCAACCAAGTGTTAGTCATAATTAACGCAAATGGTTTATCAAAAGATAATGCCCGCTCAAAGAACTTGCGTTTGTTTGTAAATGGTGGATTGGATACAATCACATCCCAATCAGATGGTTCATAGGTGAGAAAGTCCTGTCCGTAATTGATGTGAGTGAATACAACTTCATTCTGCTTCGAAATCTGCTTCACAAACTCACTGTCAATTGTATCAAATGGACACCAGACTTTAGCATCTTTGGGAATGTATTTCAGAATGGGTGTGACACCATATGAAGGTGTATAGCACTCGTCATTATTTCCCTCAGAGTACATCAGTTTTCCGCTGTCAAGTGTCATACAATTTTAGTTCCGTATTGGTAGATTTCTTTCCTAGTTAGATTACCCGAAAGGCGAGGATCTTTGTGCTTGCCGTGAATCTTACGTTCCCAATCTTTCTTGAGTTTAGGGAGAAGAATCATCAACACATCATTTCCAGTAAGTTTCCAAACTTCTACGACTTTACCACCCTCATATCGGGCAATGTAGTGATTGGAATACTTACCAAGTTTCTCCTCAATTAGATAACGCTCCTGCTCTTCCCAGGTATCTTGAACACTGATACCATTATAAGTCCCATTGATAGAATTGGCAATGGTAGATTTGTACTCACACTCACCATCATCATCCACAGCATCAGCACCCGAATATGTTTCTGCAATTTGATGTCCAAGAATACTAGCAAGATGAATCTCACGGGAGCGAGCATAAGAGAAAGGATCTCCCCAACCCTGCTCTTCACAGAGTTGGTACATTTCCTCAAAGAGTTGCTGAAACTTTTGTTCAGGGGTCATTGGTTCGATTGCTTGTTTACATATCATACCGCTTGCATCAGGCGGTTTGGGAAAAACTGTGCCACTTGCTGATCCGTCCACCCATTCTTATCAAACAGATACTCCAGATATAGTGTTTCTTCTTGTTCCCGTGCCTCAATTTCGTGTGGTTGATGCCAATAGTCATAAAGTTCGACTGGTATTTTACAATAACACATTTTTCCGTAACGAACCCGCAGTGAACCGACTACCCACTGTCGCAGGTGGGTCAATTCATGCAAAAGAGTTTTTATATACAACTCCTCATCAAGATAGGTATCTATTTCAATCAGGAACTCACGGGGACGATAAGATTCTCCCACATAGTCACAGTAACCATAGACTGCTTCTCTCTTCAGACCACGATGGAGAATTTCTAACTGAATCTTATGTCGTGGAAGAAACTTATTCAGAAACCAAGTGGTAACATCCTTGCAGAGGCGCTTAGAGTAACCGTATCCAGAAGTTTGAATGTAAGACATTGCCCCCAGTGTAAAAACCAAACAAAACTTGAAACAAAAATCAGTTTATGAGTTGCTGTCACCCCCATGCCTCCATAAACTCTTCAATGTGATACTCTTCGTCAGTTTGAGTTTCCTCAACCAACTCATCATAACTCATTTCTTTCAGCATTTCCAAGTATTCTTCTGGAGTGGCATCATTGTCAGGGTCGAAGTCATCGTGACAGAGATACACATACTCATTGTAGAGTGCTTCGATTAGTTGGTCTTTGGTGTAAGTCACTTTTTGATCTGTTCAGTTTTAGAAGGTTCGTTGAAACTCTTGTTTAGTTGATCTCCTTGATAAAAACCAACGCCACCAAGAGAAATTGTTGTGAGTAAAACAAGAATTGCCCTGATGTGATTTGATTTAGTGGGACTTGAATCATTTACATAATCTCCAAGTGTTTGTCCTAACACTTTCTCGGACAACCAAGCACCAACAACACCACCAAGACCCATTAAAATCCATGGAGTAAAGGTGAAGAACACCCAGGCAGCAGCAATTAGAGAAATAAGACCAGCAGTTCCTCCAATACTTACACCAGATCCACCACCACTGCTAGATCCACCATCACGAACTTCGGAAAGGTTAATTACCTGTTCTGCACCATAAATTCGTTCAAATTGTTCCTTTGCTCCATTAACAGTGTTTGCTTTGACTTCAAGGTCTTGATAACCAGAAGAAGAACCAAGCCAGCATTTAGCGCGATAAGTTGCCATGATGAATAAGAAAGTGAAAAGTGAAACTAAAGTAAAATCAGCGAGCGTAAAGGTAGGATCCGTGCCAGGTTGCATTCTCAAACAACCATTCGCGTTGCTCAATGCTGCGAAGGTCATAACGCACACCTTTGGCAGGAGACTTCCAGGATGCGGGTTTGTAGACTTCACCAGTCTTCTTGTCAATATAAGCATGGACGCTGCGATTCGCCCGCACAGAAGAATCAATCATAATGACTTTGTGATACTTACGACCAGATTCAAAGATATAGTCATAACCATCAGGAGCAGCGTCACGCAGAGCATCACACAGCATCCAGGTCCACTTCACAACATTCAGTTGAATGGTGTTCTGGGCATCACGCTGGGCACAGAAGGCGCTGAACTCTTTGTTGAGGGTAGGCATCGGTTGATTGCGTATGAGAGTATTATAGGGCATCCCAGAGGGGTCTGGGAGGTCAGTATGCCAGTTATTCAATTGGACACGACCATAGATTCTATACACTTATTTGCAAAATCTGGATTAGAGTCCACACCTAGAAGAATTTGAAGTTGACGTTCTTTTTCATATGCTTCATTCCTAGAAGAACACTCACATATTTTGATTTTTTTAACTGGTTTGAATGTTCTGTCTGTGAATGATCCATAATATCCATCATTATCAAATGAATTAGATTGATAAGAATGATGGGTGTAACTTCCAACATAAAGTCTTCCATCTTCACCAACACTGATATAGACATAGTATTCTTTATGATCTTTTCTGTAAGACCCTTTTTCTTGAATCCAAGTAAAGGTTACATCATCATCTACAAGTCTCCTAGTGTATTCCTCTCCAGTCCAATAATATCTAACAAGTTGATTTTCGTCACCGTTAGGTAAAAATCTAATTGTTCTTATTCTATTATTGGCAAAGTATTTGCAATCTACTTCGTAATTTTCATCTAAAAACATCCACAATGCATCTTGGTCAATACTTTCAACCATGTCCGTAGGTTGAATGTCAATGATGAAAGTCATGGATTTGAACTGTATAATAATTTCTCAATAAACAAGTTCTTCATCTGGCACCCAGTAGTCGTCATTTGCCAGGTATCCCATCCAGTCTACAGGGTCAGAACCATAGATTTCAATCTCACGGATTTCTTCAATAAACTCAGTCAGATTCATGGAGAGTTCCTCAACTACTTGATCATTGTAACAGAAAACCCGCCTTGTGAGCGGGTCCTGTGCCAGTTTAGGAATTGGATTACTTCTTAGGAATAGAAGGTGTTTGAATATCAAAAGTAGGCACAGGAGCACCACCATTACTTGGAACCATATAAACAGTTCGATTGGTATTCTCTTCACCTTGAGTAATCCACAGATACTGGAGATAAGCAGGATTACCTTTCAGAGAATCACCGATGATTTGGTTTGCTTGTGCGACACCACGAGCACGAATCACTTCTGCTTCGGCAAGTTGAGATGCTGAATCTTTCTTTGCTTGTGCTTCCAAAACTGCCACCTGGCGCGTAAATTCCGCCTTCTGAAGTTCTGCTTTACCTTGTAGTGACTGTGCCCACACATTGTAGAGAGGACCAACCACAGCATTAATGATCATCAGTGATAGAAGAAAAGATACACCAATGATACCAAAATTACGGACAGTATTGTCAGGTTTCATTTAGAAGAACTCCCAGAGTTTTTGAAAATCATATTAGCAAGAACCACAATAGCAAGATTCTGCCAGAAGGTCAAGAATACATTAAACCATGATAGAATCATCATCAATATCCATGTTTCAAATAAGATGCTGGCAGTTACAATAACAACAGCACCAGCAACGACACCAATAGCAGTAGAAGTTTTCATAGATTAACAAGCAAGTGCTCCAGAGGGGATTTCAACGATTTCGGGGAGTTTAGAATCATCAAACTGATTCATATTATAGCATACCCATTCTTGGTTTTGTGTAAAAATATAGGCATACTCTTCACTATTATCGGGGAGAAGATACTCACAGAGGTCTTTATCAAGGCGAGGAGGGGAATCTTCACCTCTTTCGCTATAATGAAGGGGACCATAATAACCACGTTTAGTTTTACCTTCTGAAGTGTAGAATCCATCATCAGTCCAGAGACAACTTACATCTCCGCCATCCACAAGTGCCTCAACTTTCTCACGGGTATTATAATGGGTGCGGAGAATCCTGCCGTTGTGTTCAGGAAAATTGTCCCAGTGTGAATAGATGCTCAATATCGAACCATCTTTCAATTCAATTCCAATTCTTCCACGAGTAGCGATGGGAGGATCCTCAAATCAACAAATGTATTATAGGTCATCCAGAGCACTCCGCAAGATATCCTGTGACACTTCCTCAACTGCCACAATATCCTTGTGTTTTTTATGCTGTTTATTTTTAACTCTTGAAAGTGATCGCCTATCATATCCATTTTCATATCTTTTCTTCATCATCTGTCTGTTTATTTCTTTTTGATGTTCTGGTATAGTCCCACCTTTATTCCAAGCAGGAACACCTTTTCCACCTTTACCCCCATCACTCATATTTCTCAAAATACCCGTGCCCAAATCTTTTCTACCAAGAATAGAAATCATATACATTTCGTGTCGATATTCTTGCTCTTCTGTTAGATTATTTTTGAGAATAAGTATTTTATCTTTTTCTGGAGGAGAAAAATATCCACCTTTAGATTTACTTCTCCAATGTTTTACATACGCTCTATTACCTTTCCCCTTACCAATATAATAGGGTGTCCCATCTTCACGCAAGTAAGCGTAAGTGTAATATTCCATCTGCTTTGATTTAAGTCGCAATAGTATTTATAAAACAAAGGGGAGACATTACTGCCTCCCATTTTACTTGAAAAACGCGACTTAATCAAGCATCAATATTTAGTTGTCACTCAATCCTCATAGATTCTACACTCCAGAGCATCAGGATTAGCATCGCAATAGAGCTCAAATGCGTTTGGATCGTAGTCATCGTCAGGATGATTTGCTTTATATGCCTTCAGTGCTTCTAATTCTTCCTCCGTATGTCTCCGTGCCTGTGGAGAAATCGTAGGGTCATTCAGAATATCCTCATCCTTCTGAATGTGTTGATTAATGTTATCCATCGTTTTGTATCGTGTTGATAGTATTTATTTTATCGTGGTGTGCAATCACCCTTACCTTCCAAAGATCTTACCATCAATTCAGCAAATTTTTCCATTTTTTGTGCCGAAACTGTCTGTGGTGCATAAGTGATTGCATTTTTTAGTGCTACCAACTCATTCCATTCGTCTGTTGAAAGCACTTCTGTGCCAGTTTTTGCGAGAGTCATAAGTTTCTTGCGATGTGTCCTAATGTTAGCATTTCAATACATAACTATCTAGAAACTTTATAATCTCTTTGCAATTTGTTTACAAAACTTCATTATTAATATATTTTTTGACTTTATATCCTTTATGATGATTTGCTTTTCCATTAGCAACATTATACATCGAACCAGAATTTAATCCATTTTCTTTAGAATATTTTTTTAAACTATTTTTTACATATTCTATATTTCTATCTGGTGTTATTATTTCATAACATATATGACTATACTTTTCTTCCATTATTTTTTTAAATTTTTCTTTTGTATTTTCTGATTTTGGTTTGCCTTTTAATGCTTTACTTATGTTTTGTTTTGTTTTTTCAGTGCGAAGAATACCCTTGGTTGCTTCACTTATTTTTTGCTTTGTTTCTTCACTGCGAGGAATTCCCTTTAACCAATAATTAGATCTTCCCTTTGCAGCGTCACTAATTTTTTTCTTAACTGATTCACTTAATTTTTTCCCCTTTAAGCGTTTTACTCTTTTTTCTATAGTTTCTAATGATGGATTACTATGACCTTCACCACCATCAGTTCTATTATAAAGAATACCAGTTCCCAAATCTTTTCTACCAAACACAGAAATCATATAGATTTCGTGCTTAAATGCTTCTCCTTCAGTTAAATTTTGTTTTAAAAAAATAATTCTTGATTTGTCTTTTGGTTTATTGCAAGGTCTTCCTTTACTAGCATAAATTCTTTTTCCACACCCCTTACCAATGTAATAAGGTGTTCTATCCTTCCGCAAATATGCGTAGGTATAAAATTTATATGGATTTACCATAACTGCTTTAATAATACGGCATTATTATTTATAATAGAAAAGGTGCCCTAGAGCACCCATTCTTGCTTATTGAAATTGCCGTATCATTAAGCAATATTATTTATCTTCTTTATTCTTCATAAAGTCTTCAAGAGCATCAAGATCATCTTTGAGTTTTTTTTCTTGGTTTTTAACGTGAAAATATCCCCACAAAGAATTATGTACCGTCATTAACTCCGAAATCCAAAATCCCGATGGATAGATTCCTAGAGCATCTTGCAGACCACGATGAGAAGTGCCTTCAGATTCTGCCTTACACATAATAGTGCAAATTGCCTGCACCATATCAAGTTTATCTTCTTCGGAAAGCATAAAATACTTTCCTACTGCTCTTTCTACACTCTCTTTATGTGATTTTTGTAGTTCTTTACAAGCATCAGAATCCCACCACTCTTGTAGTGCTTTGCCAAACTCATTAGGTTGCTTTTCAGTCATCATTCTCCAAACATTGTGCCAAAAAATCCAGAGTCTCCCCCTTTACGATTTTCCAACTTATCAAGAATAGAGTCGGTTGTTTGTAGAGACTCAATACGACTAATCATATCAGCAATTACACTACAAACCATTGGTCTTTCTTGACGAGCTGCGTAAGATAAGGCATTCCTTAGAGATGCTTCTGCCTCTTTCAGACTAGTTTCTACACTTTCAGATAGTGCCATTTCAACATTCCTCCATTCCAATAGGTTTAGTTACTTTTTTTAAAAGATAAGAACCATCTCCTTGATCCACCCATTCTACCACATCATTCTCTTTAATACCAGATGCTTCCATCAAGTCATCAGGAAACTGCACATAATACTCACCACTTACACCATCAATCTCAACAGGAAGTTGCCATTTGACTACTTTATCTTGTTTAGCATCAAGTTGTGCTCGTTTATCATAATACTCTGCCTCACGCAGATTATACTCTTGACACTTTTGTTTTTCATAGTCTGATTCTGCCTTTTCACACATCGCATTCAGTTCTTCTTCAGTATAACGAAGTGCTTCCATATCACTATGCCCCCAAGGAGGCATAATGTCTTCTACAGTAGGTTTTTTGGATTTTTCATACTCTTCTGAATGATAGTTTTCTTCCCAGAAATCATTCCAAGCACCTTTACACTCTTCCGATGGGTCATCCTTATCGCAAGTCAGATGCCCCCCACCATTACCATTCAGAAGTGCCAGAAGGTCATAGCAACGACCTGTTTGATGTTTGTGATAATGATACTCTTCATCTACAACTTTGTGAATGACATCATAGATTTCTTGTGGAGTTGCCTCAGAAGATAGGAGGGCATCACTCATCCACTTTTCAAGATTTTCAAGAGAATACTTCTTGTAGTCAAAGTCCATCGGTAAATTCCTTGATTGCCTGTTCTACTATAACCTGGATCTCCTTGGAAGTCAAGTTGTTAAGAAACGACCACTTAGGATCCTGGGGATCCCAATCCACGGTGAAAGTCCCATCATCATTTTTTGTAAATTTCAGAGAGTCATTCTCTGGGTTTAGGTTTGTTGCACTCATTGCAATAAAAACTAAATTTTTGCTTAAAATGTTTTACTGGTTGGTAGTATTCTTCATTTAGTGGTTTAGTTTCACCACATTTACTACATATCCTTTCCGTATTGTTTTTTTGCTCGTTTGAGTTCTTTGAGTTGTGTTTTAATTTCCTTATAGGCAGAATTAGCGTCAATTTTGCCTCCCATTTCAAGGGCAACGATAATATCAACTCTTGTACCAAAGTGAGCAATTGCTTTTTCAAATTCGTCAAATTCATACATCATAATCAACTCTACAACGTTCTGCAAGAATATCTATACGACGATCAACTGCCTCAATAGAATTCATAAGTTCATATAATACATTCGAAGTTTCTATATTTTCTTCTTCAAGACGCTTTACATCTAAGAGAAGAGCAGAATATTTTTCTTCAAGTTCTCCTAGTTTTTGGTATAGTAAATCACTAGGAGTAGGTTCTGGGAACCCCCACTTTTTAAAAAACCAATAGGGATCTTGTTCAGTCATGAGTTTCTAATTCTACATTGAGTTTATGAATTTCTTTTTGTACCCAAATTATTTCTTCTTGAAGTCTTGTAATTTTTTCGTCATGAGATTTTAACCAATCATATATTAAGTTTTGATCAATACTTGTAGATGATAAATTGTATTTTTGAGAAACTTCTTCTGATGAGTTTTCTTCTTTCCAAGGATACAAAATATATTCCAATTCTGCTACGATAGACCAAAGAAAAACACGAAGTCTAAAAAACACTATAATACTCCAACTTCCTTTAAATAATTACGATAAGCAGCATATCTTTGCCACTTTGGTTGACCAGAAACATTTAATTGATGGTGTATTTCACAATGCATCAACCACTCATACCAAGGAGTGGTTGGGTCTAATTCGTGATAAGGATAATCATCTTTCATATTCTATTTTCCAACAATTTATAGTTTATAATCCATACTACCAGAATACTTACTTACATTTTCTTCATTATTTTGGGATTCAAATTGATTTTCTTGCCTGAATTTGAGATAAAAACGGGTTGCTGATATACATTGCTCTTCAGTGAGAGATGTGACCAACCCATTTCCCTCAAGATCTTTTGAGTCCCAGAGTCCATACTTTTTTTGCTCCACATAAAAGCAATCGTCAATCAGTTTCTTTTCGGTCATTTACTTGCTTTACAGTTTCGTGAAGTTGTTTCAGTGCCTCAATGGTTTCAGGAGTTTCTTCCCAGGACCAGGAGTTTCCGTTTTTATCTACAAATGTGCGTTCAGTCATACTTACAACTCAGAGTAATTTTTTTCTTTTTAAGTTTGTATCTGTCAATGTGTTTTTGACGATGCTCTTCCGTCTGAAAGTAGCACTTACGGGTTTCTTTTCCATCCTTTTGGACTAACTTCCAAGGAAATTGGTCAAATGGAAATTCTTCTTCCTTATTTACTGCAGGTGCTTTTTCACTTTTTTTAGGTCTTCCCATAATCAGGTTGGTTGCTCCACTTGTTGAGTATAAACGGTATCAAACAGTTCGTCAAGTATCTCACTACACTCTTGATACTCTAGACTATTCAGCGCTGTTTTTTCAATCTGATGTCGTCGCACAGCAGTATAGATGAGTTTATATTGTTGTGGTGTGAAATTCATTTAATAATCTCCAACATAACTTCCTGTTGTTTCATATAAAGTTTAACATAGCAACGGAGCATATCTTTAATTTTGTCAATATCCGAACATTCTTCAATTTCTCTTGAAATTCTTTCATATTCAAAGAGTTTTGCCGTGCTTTCTAATGTAATTTGGGATGGATCTGTATTATTCATTTATATTATCCAATATTATATTATGTATTATAAAGTGTGAATAACAGGTTTTTCATGTGCCAAAATGCGATAAAGGTCTTCACTTTGTGCTGCAGAAACTGGTATAAATTCAGTTTCTGGATTAAATTCATCATCACGAATTGCTTGGTTAATCACAATAGACCCATCTTCACCAGAAATACTACGATGATAAGTGCCGATAGGAATTACAAGTGCTCCACTACTTCGATTTAAATGCACTATGTGATAGGGATATCTCCATTTAGGATTAACTAACTCAAATGTGCGGAGACCAGACAAAACACGATTATGGTCTGTCTGGTGATAGTGAATATAAAACTGTTTTGCTCCTACAATATCATCAGGAGGAGATATTGCTGCTCCAGTATGCACTACCAAGTCTTGTGCGTTTGAGTTTTCTACCGAAATATCATAAAAGACTACTGATTCCGTCTCACGAAATACACGGTGCTTTTTAAAATTAACTTCACTCATCAGTCGTAAAGATTTTGTTCTTGTTGCAATCTATCTAGGTAGTGATAAATTGTCGATTCTGAATAACGAAACTCATTAAATCTTTGTGGATTTTTCTTCTCCATTTTTGTTAGAAGATTAATGTAATCATAATGAGTATTGATTACCCATCCATAATGCTCGTCATTCATTTTACTTCAAGTGCTTTGGTTTTTCTGAGTCAAACTGGTAGAATTGCACATCTTTCATATTCAGACACATCAGTATTGTATCATGCTCACGATGCTCTCGGGGTGTGTCACGATACAAATATCTGCGTTGATAAGCATTGCACCAGATATTGTAGAAGATTTTAGATTTAGTGTTCACCTAACTTATACTCACGAGGACCACGATTTGGATTTTGATCAATATATTTTTGTACTGCCTTTGCGCCAATTCCACCTTGCTTGTTAAGTTGCTTTTCTATATGTTTTTTAGAGTATAGTGGTTTTGGTTCCTTAGATTTTTTCTTTGCTTCTTCTAAAAACTGTTGAAAAGTAATCATGACTTTTTGGAAGTATTTATTCATTGCTCTATACAAATAATGCGCTGTTGATATTGATCAGGTTCACAAACAATTACTCTCTGCTTATTGAGATTTGCCAATTGAAACATAATGATAATCAATTGACAGAATACAATACTGACACCTGCTCTTTTTTTAAATCCTTCAAGATACTTATTCATTGTCCCAAGGCGAAGGTCTATTCATCAAATCTATAAGTGCTTGAGATGGTTTCGATGGTCTTTCAATCATTTCCACCAGTTTATCATATGCTTCTGGTGAAATATATGTTACTTCAGGTTTAGCATTTTTACCCCAAAACTTTTCAAACTCCCATTTGTAATTCATATCTAAAATCCCTTTATTCAAATTCAACCAGAAGTCCCAGTATCTTTGATGGTCGTCCATTCTCCAATTAGAATGATTGACCAGACGAAACCAATACCAAAAAATTGTATACTTAATCGGTTTAAATCCGATTATCCACTTATTTAAAAACACTGGAAAGTCCATTACTTACTCATCACATAAGAATAATAAGGGTCTCTACCTGAAAGATTATAAGGATCAAATCCTGGTTGAGACATTAGATACTCATCTCTCATTTGATAATACCCAAGATTTAATTCCTCCCAGAAGGCACAATAATCTATGCGGTCATTATAGTCAAGACGAAATACAATACAATTTATCCAAGACCACCAAGAATCCTCAATCCAATGTTTCATCTGAATAATTGACATAAAGATTATCTCCACCGATGTTTAGATGATATATTTTACCATTATTCAGATAGATTCCCAACCATACAGCACGACCTTCTTCCATCGTTTCGTAGTGAACCATCTTCACATCTTCCAGCACAATTTCGTCTGGGTTCTTAATGAATCTACTCATTTTTGTTTCCGCTCATCTGCCCTTTGTTTTCTTTCAGCATACTCTTGAATAATATCAGTTCCAGGAACTACATTGTAAGGAGAAATCATTGGTTTGATTGAACTAGAGTCATTATAACAGAATAATCCACTCACCTCAAGAGTCAGTGGACAGTTCTTCAATCGTCACAGTAGATTTCAATTCGTCAATCAGATTTTGTAAGTCTTTTACATAAATGAAATCTTTACCTTCTCCATACCCAAAATCCCAATCAATATAACTAAACTCTTCAATTACAAACTCAAGTGCTGCTGCAATGACTTTTTCTCTATCATTCTTTTTTGGTCGTAGAGTATAAGGCATTGTTGCTTCTACGATTCTATCTGCTGGTGATAACATTATAGTGACTCCAATGCTTCTGCTAATTCGTAAATTGATCTCGCATCAACAATTAAATCCTCTCCATGAGAAAAATTATAATACTGGAGTTCTTCTCTGGTAAATGTGATTTCAATCATCGGTTTGTTGTGTATGAAGTCATTATACAACGAAAAAGGGCACCTGTGGAGATGCCCTGTGACAGTTCTTTAACTGACCCTTTCAATTTGAGCAAGTGGTTCGGTTCCCCATTTCATGGGAATATCAAAGTCCACAGTAATTGGCATTTCATTTCTAGAAACATTTTCATTCTCAATAATGCCCTGTTCTACTGCTCGTTCCACAGAAAGTTTCCTACGAATAACCCGATGAAGGTCATAAAGAATTCCATTACTTTCTGGAAGATCTGGATGTCCTACTCCAAGTGATGAAGCACCACCATCAATACCATCAATCATATGTTTGGATAGAATTGCTCCAATAATTCTCATATCCTGATGAAATTCCCCATAATCAATCGGTTTTTGAAGGGGTAGATTATCTTGAATCTCCCTCCATTGACCCAATTGAACTCTTTGAAGCAAATCAGTAGCATCCACAAGTGCTCGTGCCTGCTTTTCAGTGATGGTGAGATTGTAGGTTTTCATTTCCTATCCTCCAGTTCATCAAGTTTTTCATTCACAAAACCAGTCATATCAAGTGTGCGAGGGTCTACACCTTCATCAGCACAATCAAGTAGAAACTCCATGAATGCTCCAAGAATTAGACAAGCACGTTTCTTATCGTGTTCAAGAGGTTTTCCTGTCCAATTGGTAATATCACCAGTTATAACAGGATAAGGTAAAGAAATATAAGAAACAATGTGATCGTAGAGTTCATCGTAGGTCATGATAATTCCTCAATAATTTCCCAATGTGCGTCGGACTTGTCACCGAAACGATTTACACCTTCACGAGTGCTGACCCAGAAGAAGTATTTACGATTTTCAGCAGCAAGAAACAACTCACCACCAGTATCCTGCTCTACAATACAAACAGGATTGTTTCCCATCAGATTTGCCAATCTATTCTTGGATTTACTACTCTTCGGTTTGACTACTACCTTTCTCATAACAAATACTCACGGGTGGTTGAATGTCGTTAATTTCATCATACAGCATCTGGGCAAACCCATAATGAGGTCTTATGCCAGTTTCAATACTGGACGATGTTGCCACCGTCCACATAATATCCAGTGTTTTCTTATCAGGTAGTTTCTTCATCTTCTAATACAGTGCCCATAGGACCTTTTTTCAGTCGTGCCCATTCTTCATCACGAACTTTCCACTCTTTGAATTTCTCTTCAAGGTCTTCATCCATCGTGATCTCATATTCAGCACAGACCTTACGTTGCTCTTCTTCATTCACATAATCATTGAAGACAAGAGACATAGCACCACTGCGGATACTTGAAGGACACATACCAACACAGAGCAGAAACTTCTCAAACAGTTTGAAATACTGAGTGGCATTGAGATCAGATGCAGGAGCAGTAATCAGATAGTGCTCTTCGGGAATGAAGTCATCACTAGTCCAAGAAGATGTGCCATAAGTAGGAGTGAAAGTGGCATCAAAAGAAAATTTGACAGTTGCGTCGTACATTGTCAGAGGTTTGAATCAATGAATTCAGTATAGTGGAATTTGTGTGGTATGTCAATTTGGAGTGTGCCAGTTTTACCAGTGTCTTATTCTACCCAAAGTCCACCCATCGTCAGGACACTCTTTACAAAATTTACTATTAGTTCCATCATTCCACCATTTTTTACCTTTATTTCCCAAACCACATTTTATTTTAGTTCCTTCAGAATGTTTTTTTCCAAATTTTGATTGACTTATCTTTAGTTTATGCTCTTCAGTCAATGTTTTTCCTCTAAAAGCATCACCTACTTTTCTTTTATGTTCTTCAGAAAGATTTCTACCTTTCAACCCATCACTTACTTTTTTTCTTTGTTCTGTCGTCATTTTTTTACCTTTAAATGGACTGACTCTACCCTTTCTAGCAGCACTCATTTTTTTCTTTGATTCTTCAGTATGCGATTTTCCTCCAAATCCATAACTTCCAATCCTCCCTTTTTGAGATTCGCTCATTTTCTTTTTTGTTTCTTCACTATGAGAAAATCCACTAATACCTTCTCCACCATTGGTTTTATTATGAAGAATACCAGTTTCAATATCAATTCTACCAAACACATTAATCATATAGATTTCGTGCTTAAATGCTTCTTCTTCGGTTAAGTTTTGTTTAAGAAATATTTTTCTTTCTTTATTTTTTGGAGGAGTACAGGGTCTTCCTCGTCTTTGATATATTCTTTTGCCTTCTCCTTTACCTATGTAATAAGGAGTTCCATTCTCACGCAAATAAGCATAGGTATAAAATCTATATGGATTTACCATAATTCTACTCTTAAACTGACTGCATTGGTATTTATATTACAAAGGAGAGGAAAAATCCTCCCCCACCTTAAAGATTGCAGTCAGTTAAGGCACTAGTATTTATCTTTCTCCTCAATTTCTTTCATCAGTTATTCTACCAGTTTCGTAATCGTCACCCAGATCTACATCTTTTACAAGGTCTTTCAGTCTATTCATAAAATCCTCATCCATTGGAATGAGTTTTTCTTTACCAGTCTCAATGTCATCTACCATTTGAAGTAAACTTTCTAAGAAATGTTTAGGATAAATCTCATCTTCTAAACTATCCCAGAAGTATAAAATACACTGCTCCAATGGGTCATCAGATACAAGAAGAGCATATTCTTGATAGTTGTCACCCATCAAGTCAGACCAATTCTTGAAGGAATACCAACAATTATACCACCCCTGAATGATACAAGAGTGCCAGATATACTCAAACCAAGATAATTTGGTTTTCTTTACATTTGTGCCTAGAAGTGGTTTGCTAAACATCTTCTTCCTCAACATCAGGGTTTTCTATATAATCCCAATTCCAAGTCCTTTCAATCACACCAATATCAAATCCAAACTTATATGCCCAGAAGAGAATACTGAGTGTGCTTCCAGTTCCCGATTTGATTTGAAGATAGGGCCAGGATGGATAATAATTCCAAGAAACTGATGCCTGAAATAATGCCCATTGTTTTGTATGAAGAATTTGGACATACCAATCGTGTCCAAAGTCTTCTTTATGCTTAAAAGAAATAAGTTTCATAATCAGTACGGCAACGACTTCAGACCATTCAAAACTTCTTGAAACCTTTCAGCACGACTTTTGTGATGTGCCACATTCTCCTCAAGCACACTCACAATGTCATCCAACACAACATCCAGTGATGCGTCAGTGTCAAAGTATTGTTGAATTGCTTCTTTCAAGTATCGTTTTCTACTCCACTCTGCGGAATAAGGTTTATAATCCATGATAATGGGTGTATATGAGTGTATTATAGGGTGTTTAATCTTGGTTGTCAAGTTCTTTCAGGTAATCTATCCACCATTGAGGATTTTTTTCATATTTCCAATTAGGTACTTCCAATCCTCTTTCAGAATACCATTCCCAAAGTGCTTGGTCTATTTTTTCAGAAATTTCAATGCTTTTCATTCTTTTTGTCAATGTCTTCATATGGATTTTCCACATAGGATCCGTGTGGTCGTTTTGCATCGTCTTTTATATATTTAATTTCTGATACACTATTAGAAAACCATAATGATACTTTCATAATAATATAAATGATTGCAAGTGGTAAAAAACAGAGAGAAAGAATAACCGTATGCTTCATTGTTTATCCCAACATTTTTGAAATTTATCTCTCAACTCATTCAACTTGACCTGGTGTTGAAACTCCATAATGTGATCTTTTATTTCTGTCTCTTGCTCTGTGAATTCCATACGATATTTGAGTTTAGTATCAACAAGACGCACCATATCCATATAGAATTCAGTACCTTTGTGTATAAACTCTTCGTATGTCAATCTCTCTGTCTCCATGTATCATCATCCTCATCCCTCTTAAACCAATCGTGTAGGTCTTCTGGAGAATCAAATCCACGAATACCAAATCTTTCGTGACCCAGACCACCAAGATCCATCTGATTCATAAAGTCGTCCAAATCACCTTCAACCATATCAGGATTTTCTGCCTTTCTTCTTGCCTGACGAAGTATTGTGGCAGCACTTCTGTTTGCTTTGGCAAGTTTTTCACACCACACCATTTCCGTCAAAGAAACTTCTTGATGTTTTGCAATACGATCGCATATTTCTTCTAATTTCACCCGATAGGCAGTAGACAACATTATTGTTCTCCGTATTTGACTATTTATTCCAATCTTATTCTTTTTGAAGTATCAATATTTCTTTTCTTTTGATATGTAGAAAGTGCTCCAGCATTAGTTATGTAACCTGTCTCAAGGCACATCCATTTTTGAGAACTTATTTTTTTACCAGTTTGAGACATCTCTTCTTTTGTTCTACTATAAATGCCTGTACCATTTATTCTATTAGTTTCTGCACCCTTTTTACACGCCTTTTTCCTTTCTTCTTCAGTTAATGAAAATAATCCCGTTCTATTCTCATAGGTTTTTTCCCAGAAATTGCTCCGCCTTTTTTTCCATTTTCAATCCTTTCTTCTTTAGTTAGTCCATAAATACCAAGTTTATTATCCTTAAGGGTTTTTTGTGCGTTTTTTCCACCTTTAGATCCACCTTTTTTACCTGCTAAACTTTTTTCTTCTCTACTCATTCCAAAAACTCCAGAATTATTTTCTTTTTGAGTTTTATGTGATTTTTTTACGATTTCTCTTCTTTGCTCTGTAGTAATACCACAAATACCAATTTTAAGATCTTTACATTTATTTCCAGTTTTTCTACCAATTTCACTTTTTTGTTCTGGTGTTAGGGAAAAGATAGATGTTTTATTTTCTTTATGCTTCAACCCTGCTATTTTACCTCCTATTTTTCCACCTATTTTACCCGCTTTTCTTTTTTGTTCTATAGAAAAAACACCCAAGCAATTAGCATTCAAACACCATTTATCAGTATTATAAACTGCTCTAATCAATCTTCCTTCAACTTCTTGTGCTTTAATATAACCTTCATCAGTATAATCAAATATTTCCAATATCTGTTTCTTTGGAGTATAAAAATCCCAACACCATTTGTTAGTTATGGGAGATCCCCAATATTCTTCATTAAAATACTTTTCTTTTTTACTACCGTAATAGTAGTATGAAACTTCCTCAAAGGTAATTTTATATGTATAAATTCTTGGACTTTGTAAAGTCATTTCTATTCTATTGGTACTGCATTAATATTTATAACAGAAAAGGTGCCCGAAAGCACCTAATCTTTTGTCTGTAGAGAATTGCAGTACCAACAGACATTATTATTTATTCTTCTCTTCCAATTCTCTCATCAGTTCTTTCGCCATCTTCATAGATTTTCTGTGAATCAACCATTTAACTATGATATTATCTGGTGAGTGAAGTATCCACCACTTTGTCTTTTCGTATTGAACTCTTACAATTTGAGTCAGTAAATAAAATCCTCTTGCTACAGACTGGTCTGTGATAATCAAGTAGGCAATACAAAAGAATATGACAAAGTAGATGTATGTGGTATTCATCGTCTGATTGTTTTCAGATATTCTAACACATTTTCTCTCACTTCCATCAACTCATTGTAACATTTCTGATTATGAGCACATTGACGCAACTCGTGGTCTGGTTTATGGACGGACTCGATAAACAAGTCAAGACCACGATTCCATTGTTCATTTGTCATCTTTTTTGATTGTCACAGGGCAAAAAGGAATTGTCTTACGAATTTCCTGAATGATTTCTGATTTCTGAATCGGAGTCAATCCAACAACTTTTGTAAGACGATGAATGATACCTAAAGCATCAGCACAAGATATGGTTGCTGTGAGTAATAGAGTAACCATTACCATCTCCCATATTTCGAATATTTATCAGGAGAAACCCTTGCTCTTAACCTTCTTTTTATCTTTGACGATTATAACATCTAAAAAATCTGGCATCTGGCAGTTTGCCCACCAATACTCCTGCGTGTCCTCCCAATTGTCGAAAAATACCTTTTTGTTATTTTTCAGCACAACTTCGTAGTTATGCTTATCATAAGGTGCTTCAGATGTGACTTTAAATGTCTGTGTCATAGAAATTCTTTGAGAGTTGCGACCGATGCGCCTTTTGCGGACTTTTGAATGTAGGATTTTGCGGACTTATAATTGTTGGCAGTGTGAACTTGTTGACCGTTGTGAAGGATAATAAACTTTTTACCATAAGGCACTGCTGCCCACATTCCATCCTTACTCACATAACCTTGTGGGTCTCCTGGAGTTGAATCAAGAATACTAGGACGGTCAATAAAGGGTTTTTGAAACTTTTCAG